>ERZ1026901.959-NODE-959-length-19173-cov-26.274087_pt1 | contig 19173 bp, 17 predicted proteins | sample MGYA00380179_ERZ1026901 | MGnify/ENA primary metagenome ERZ1026901 (study PRJEB33269, sample SAMEA4719815) | human gut metagenome | biome: human-associated habitat; feature: organic feature; material: feces | place: Cameroon | collected 2013-10 ... | reverse complement strand
AGGTGAAATCTATCAATCAGTACCGGCTTACGCCGGGCTTCGGCGGTTTTACTCCGGTATCATATGAAACAACAGAGTACCGCCTTCCATGCCGCTGGCGCGGCATCAGAGCAATACAAGCAGTATTTAATACATTTGCAAAAGTATGAGTAGTAAAGACTTGTTAAGAGGTCTTTTCAGAGATATCGTTAAGATTTGTTAAACAGTCTCAAAGGTGCGTTATGCCTAACATTATTCTGTCTGACACCAGTGCAAGTGTCAGTGAACTGAAAAAAAACCCTATGGCTACAGTCAGTGCCGGAGATGGTTACCCTGTCGCCATCCTTAACCGGAATCAGCCGGCATTCTACTGTGTGCCTGCTGAACTGTATGAAAGGATGCTTGATGCTCTGGATGACCAGGAACTGGTGAAACTGGTTACTGAACGCAGCAATCAGCCACTGCATGATGTGGACCTGGACAGTTATTTATGACTTATACGGTCAAATTCAGGGATGATGCGCTGAAAGAGTGGCTGAAGCTGGATAAAGTCATTCAACAGCAATTTGCGAAAAAGCTAAAGAAGTGCAGTGAAAATCCGCACATCCCTTCAGCAAAACTGCGAGGGATAAAGGACTGCTACAAAATCAAACTTCGCGCATCAGGTTTTCGTCTGGTCTATCAGGTGATTGATGGCATGTTAATTATTGCGGTTATCGCGGTAGGTAAACGTGAACGTAGTAACGTTTATGATCTCGCAAGCGAGAGAATGAGATAAGGGGCGAAGTCCAATGGAACGAAAACGTACGTTAGTGAAGTAACTGTATGATATATAATGCATAATTGACATCAAAAACGCCCTTAAAAAGGTGCCTTTTTAATCGAAAATTGGCATTTAACGGACAGACTTGTCTATAAATCGATTTTTCATACAATATTTTTCTCTTACCATACGTTTTCGTACGGTTGGCCCTCAACTCTCTTCTTCTAATATTCAGTCCAGAAGAGGTAAGATTGGTGGAACTATCAGCCGAGATGGCAGCCAGAGAATTTCTTACGATAGTGAAAGGCAGATGAAACCATGGCTAGAGTTAGGAATTGGCGCACTACATACTATAAGCAAAAAAAGAGTTGTTATGAACAATATAAGAGTAAAAATAAAAAATTTAAGAGCAGTCAAATCATTTGATTTTGAGTTTCCTTTAACCCGAGGGGTTAATTTAATTTGTGGTAGTAATGGTACAGGTAAAAGTACTATTATGTCTGTTTTTGCTAAGGTGGTGTATCCAAATGCTTTAAATAAATACTTCAGAAATGATGGCTGCGATGATACAGAGGTTATATACCATTATAATGGCAATAGCATTACATGGATTAAAAACTCAAACGGCTCATGGTCAATAAAGGGCGATGCAGTTAAACCGGTCTGTATTGATGGTTTTTTTGAAGGTAGTTTTATTTATGGCAATAGATTCAGCGATGCTCACAAGTCAAGAATAAATAAAATATTAAAAATAAAAGATAAAGACTATGTCGATGCGGATCCATTTGTAATTAAATGGATGGGTAATATCTTACAAGATGATGATTATTATTACCACGGGCTTAAGAGAACAAGTGATGATTTTGATGTGACTCCTTTACATCTATCCAGACACTGCTATGCTTGGTTTAGTGACGCCGGTGTAGTTAATCAGTTTAAGATGAGCTCTGGCGAGTATCTCATATTGGTTTTGCTGGACTATTTGAAAAGCCGTCTTGATGAATTATCAAAAAGAAGGCGGGGTGGGGTTAAATCAACCACGTTAATTATTCTTGATGAGGCCGACATGGCTTTGCATCCATCATCACAAGAGCGATTGATGGATTTTTTGTATTCACTATGCGATGAGTATTCTGATATAACCGATATTTGCGTATATATATCAACCCATAGCACCGCAATTATAATGAAAGAATCAAAGGATAATATTTTTCTATTAGATAATAACAATGGAGATATTTCTGTTGTAAAGGAGTGTTTTCCCGGTTACGCAATGAGAGATGTATCTAATGGAGTTTATTTTGATAAGCTGATTCTTGTTGAGGATGTTTTAGCTAAAGCTTATGTTGAACACGTCATAAAGAAACGATTGGCACATAAGAACGTGCTGTATCAGGTTATTTTTATTGGAGGGTATAAAGAAGTTATAAATTTCCATCGTCAGGCTGAGGTTCTTAGACTTGGTGGAGCAAGGAAAATAATCAGTATTCTGGATGGTGATGTCAGACAAGATGTTATCGCATATAAAAGAAACAATAAGATATATGTGTCATGTTGTTTTTTGCCAATATTAAGCATTGAGAAGTTTATTTACGAAGAAATAATTAATAAAAATAATAGAGAACTCCGTAATTTGATTGAAAATTCATTTTTCCGTGTTAAAGGGCTAAGACAAATAATCGCAGATTATAAGCGAAATTTAAAGCCTGATTCCGATGAGAAGGAACTCAAAAAAGGTAAAGTCTTTTGGGCTTGTTTATTAACTGAAGTTGTTCAGCAAGGAGGAACGGTACCTCTGTTTATTGACCATGTCTGCAACTTAGCAGTTCAGCACGTTGGTAGTAATGAGATGGAAGCAAAACTACTTGAATTCATTGATGGCTAGATTGGTGAACTATAACAACCCTGTATCATATAAAAGCCCTGCTTTTGCAGTAATGCCAGTCAGTTAAGCAACTGACTGGATCTTTTTGTGCACAGAAAATCCCCAGCTAGGCTGGGGGGGCCGGAAAGATTCCAGCTTTGAGGGGTTATACGCCGGAAACGCCGAAATTTCCGATACAGCGAATTTGTTGATTTTTGCAGCATGTTTGGCTGGTTTTGACGTGTACGTTTATGGTGCTGTAAGTGAGAATTTATCCGTACCAGCTATGTGATACGTTACGGACAGTTATTTTTCGCTTCTTTGCTGTCCGGTTAACGGCTGTCTTACGTACAGGTTGTCGAGAGCAAAATTTGTTCATTCCGGAAATTTCGGCGGTTGCGGCTTGGAACCCCACCATCTTAAAAAACTTCTCCGGGATGTGCTGTTTCAGCCTCGCGACCCGTTCTTCCGTTGTAATGCGCCAGCCGGGAAGCCGCTATTGGGTAAGCGTAAACTGACCGCCGTATGTAGCCATCAGACGAAAATTGGTAACTTAGACGCCCATCTGATATAGACGGACATCTAAGTATGGAATTACAGGACTGGCGAAAAGAACCTCGTTAAAAACTATTCGAATGAATTCAAACTTCGTATGGTGGAACTGGCATCACAATCTGGAGCTTGTGTTGCACAGATTGCACGTGAAAATGGCGTCAATGATAATGTTATTATCAAATGGCTTAGGCTCTGACAGAACGAAAGGCGTGTTTCGCGGCGTCTTCCGGTAACGACCTCTTCTGACACTGGCGTTGAATTATTACCTGTAGAAATAACGCCGGATGCGTAGTACTCACCAATAAATAAGCGTCAATACGGTGCTCCGTTGACGCTTACCTTCGTTTACTGGTTCATGCTGTCTTTTTTACCCATATCATCCTTTTTCATCTTGTCCATTTTGTCCATTTTGTCCATATTGCCTTTCTTCATATGATCCTTGTTCATGGCATCTTTGCACATGCTGTCTTTGCACATTTCAGCATGCGGCTTAGATATGGAGTCTTTCGCCATCGTGTCTGCCGCCTGGACGTTGACCATAAACAGAGCAGAAAGCACAGTTGCTGCAATAATCATCTTTTTCATGGTATTTCCTCTTTATTAAAGTTGTTGTATTAACAGCCACCAAACCAGTTGTACCCCTGATCTTCCCAATAACCGCCTGGGAAATGGTTGGTTATTTCAATGACCTGAACATGCTTTGGATTTTTGTATCCCAGCTTGGTAGGTATGCGTAACTTCATGGGATACCCATATTCCTTAGGGAGGATTTGGTTATTCCATGTCAGCGTCAGTAGGGTCTGTGGATGCAGTGCGGTCGCCATATCAATACTGGTGTAATAGTCATCCATACAGCGGAAACTGACATACTTCGCGCGCATATCGGCGCCAATCAGCGTCAGAAAATGACGGAATGGTACTCCGCCCCACTCTCCAATCGCGCTCCATCCTTCCACGCAGATATGGCGGGTTATCTGGCTCTCCTGCTGCATGCGATACAGTTCAGGTAAACTCCAACTTCTGGTGTCGCGCACCAGCCCACGGATCTCCAATTGGTAATCGCTACCCTCAACCTGCGGAATATCCTCATCACCATAAAAAGCGTTAAAGGGGAATGGATGGGTTATATCAGCAGCGGTATATTCCGGTGCCAGATTGTGTTCGCTGAACAGGAACCCTTGAATCCGATCATTAAATCGGGACATCCGCGACAACACATTTTCCACATCCGCGTTATCGCTAATATCACAGCCGGTCAGCATCATAATGCCACCCAGCGTCAGTCCCTGACACAGTAAGCGGCGCCTGTCTTGGCTAAGTATCTTTTCTGCATCCTTTACCAGGTAATGGGCATCACTCTTGGAGAGTAAACGCTCTTTTTTCATGATCAGTTCCTTAGCAACCACGCAGCATAGCCAACAGTGTGCGCGGTACCAGTAGCGCCATCAGCAGGTGAATAACGATAAACAGCGTCATCGCACTCATGCACAAAAAGTGGATATAACGCGCCGCTTCATAACCACCGAGCAGCGTACTTAGCAACGAACACTGGACGGGTTTCCACAGGACTAGGCCTGAAAACACCAGCCCTACACCGTCAAGAAGAACAAGCAGATAGACGATTTTTTGCACCATATTATAGTCGCGCAGGTCCGCGTGCTGCAGTTTTCCTCGTAACGCCTGGGAAAGGGTTTCTTTCAGCAACGGCCACGAGAGCGGGAAGAATTTGCGCCGAAAGCGCTCGCTGGCGACACCCAGCAAAAAGTATACCGCACCGTTGATGACCAGTACCCACATCAGGGCGAAGTGCCACTGCAAGGCACCGCCAAGCCAGCCACCAAGAGTCAACGATGTCGGAAACTTAAAATGAAATAAGGGAGACGCGTTATAAATGCGCCAGCCGCTGAACAACATACCCGCAATGGCCACTGCATTGACCCAGTGGCAACAGCGCAGCCATAAAGGGTGTATCGGTTGTGAATGTGATAGTTGCATGGTGCGCTCTCTGTGGAAGATATGGACACATTATGGCAGTTTTCTGATCTCCACATCCTCACGAAAGTTTAAATAAAATGTGATAACTCGCTACGCCAGCCTGGGGTAAGCTTTTGGTAAAGAGATCGTGGGTTACTCGCTATGAATAACGCAAAAAAAATACTGTTGGTGGAAGATGATTACGACATCGCCACCCTGTTGCGGCTGAATCTGCAGGATGAGGGCTATCAGATTGTCCATGAGGCGGACGGCGCCAAATCCCTAGCATTACTCGAGAAGCAGGTCTGGGATGCGGTGCTCCTCGATCTGATGCTACCGAATGTCGATGGCCTAGAGATTTGCCGCCGTATTCGTCAAATGGCGGGCTACCTGCCGGTAATTATCATCAGCGCCCGCACCAGTGAAATTCACCGGATTCTGGGGCTGGAAATGGGCGCAGACGATTACCTGCCAAAGCCCTTTTCTGTTCAGGAGTTGATTGCGCGCGTCAAAGCGCTGTTTCGTCGCCAGGAAGCCATGGGGCAAAATATCCGTCTGGAAGGCGGCCTGATCCGCTGTCACGGTTTGCATATCGACCCACTGGCGCGCGAAGTTCGCTTGTGTGGCGAGTTGATCGATCTCACTCCCCGCGAGTTTGACCTGCTGTACTGGTTCGCCCGTCACCCGGGGGAAGTCTTTTCCCGTCTTTCGCTACTGGACAACGTCTGGGGGTACCAACATGAAGGGTACGAGCATACAGTGAACACGCACATCAACCGTCTGCGCACTAAAATTGAGCATGATGCTGCCAAGCCGGAGATTATCCTGACGGTCTGGGGTAAAGGGTACAAATTTGCTGTCGATAAAACGGAGCCGCACTCATGATTCGTCGTCTGACATTAAGCCAGCGGTTAACGCTGGTGTTTACCGCCATTCTTCTGTTTTGCGCCGCTGCGGCATGTGGCATCCAGATCTACAGCAGTAATCAGTACGGCAACGTGATGGTGCAACGTTTGTCTGCTGGTCTGGCACAACAAATCGTCATCAGCGAACCGCTGCTGGATAACACCGGGCAGGTCAATCGCCAGACGCTAAAAATCCTGTTTGATCGGCTCATGACCCTTAATCCCAGCGTGGAGCTCTATCTGATCTCGCCGGATGGGCAACTGCTCGCGGATGCTGCGCCCTCGGGGCACCTCAAACGTCGGCGTGTAAATATCGCGCCGCTGCAAAAATTCCTTGCCGGGAGCGCCTGGCCGGTATACGGCGATGACCCGCGAAGCACGGATAAACAAAAAGTGTTCAGCGTGGCCCCCATCCACCTGAATGGTGAGCTGCGCGGCTATTTGTACATCATTTTGCAGGGCGAAGAACTCAATGCCCTCGCGGATACGCTGTGGCAAAAAGCGCTCTGGAATGCGCTACTGTGGTCACTGCTACTGGTGGCCGTGTTTGGTCTGTTGGCCGGGATGTTGGTTTGGTATTGGGTAACGCGCCCAGTAAAACAATTGACGGCGAATGTCAGCAGGATTGAACAGGACAGTATGAGCGCGATCAAACAGCTGGCAATGCAGGAGTCTGACCCGCAGCCCGGCAATGAAGTCGCGGTCTTGCGTAATACCTTTATTGAGCTGGCACGTAAAGTCGCCAGCCAGTGGGATCAACTCTCCGATAACGATCGGCAACGTCGTGAGTTTATCGCCAATATTTCCCACGATCTGCGGACACCATTAACGTCGCTCCTTGGGTATCTGGAAACCCTGTCAATGAAAGCGGATACGCTCTCACCGGAAGACTGCCGTCACTCCCTGGCGATTGCCCTGCGCCAGGGACATAAAGTGAGGCATTTATCTCAGCAGCTTTTCGAACTGGCGCGCCTTGAGCATGGTGGTATCAAGCCCCACCTGGAGCGATTTGCCATCGGCGAACTCATCCAGGATGTGGCGCAGAAATTTGATCTCACCATCGAAACCCGGCAATTACAGCTACGGCTTGATATACCTCATACTCTGCCGCTGATCAATGCTGATGTATCAATGATCGAGCGCGTGGTCACCAATTTAGTGGATAACGCGGTACGCCACACTCCACAGGGCGGCACAATCAGGTTGAAAGTATGGCAAGAACATGACCTGTTGCAGGTCGAAGTGGCGGACAGCGGACCGGGGGTAGAAGAGAATATGCGGGCGCAATTGTTCCAGCGACCATCAGCGCTCAGCCAAAAAGCCTCACGCGAAACGCGGGGGGGACTGGGGCTACTAATTGTACGCCGAATGCTGGAATTGCATGGTGGCGGCATCCACCTGATGGATGCCACACCCGGTGCCTGTTTTCGCTTTTTTGTGCCTTTATAATATCGGGGGCAAATCGTGTCTGTTCTTGACGTATAGGAAATTGAAAAACCAGTCGATACCATTGTCCACGCCTTATGCCACGTGAGCCTTTCTGCTTTTCCCACCACTCCGGTGGTTTCCCTCTCTGTATGGTCGATTTTTATACCGCAACAGGCTGTTTTTTATACTTGCACCGATTCCCGGGCACACTTAGCCTGTGTCAGGCCGGCATATACCTCAGCAGACTGATATCCCGCGCGTTTTTCTTCAGCCCTGATACATTCAGCCCCGTAATGGCCCGGCGGTATACCATCCGGCCGCCACACAGCACGCATTCGAACGGGGCACGACTCAGGAACTGTTTCACCATTTGTGCATAGCACACTTTCGCCACTGGTTCCGGTTTATCCATCCCCAGAGCACGGTACACCTGCGGCAGCTTCTCTCCACACACCCGGTTGGCAAGGAACCCGAAGTACCTCACCATCTTAAAAAACTTCTCCGGGATGTGCTGTTTCAGCCTCGCGACCTGCTCCCGCTGTGTCAGCGTTTCAAACGAGCCTGGTGGTTTAGGCGGTTTTCTTGTTGCGCTACGTCAGGTAATCGAGGCGCGAGGGGGGATTTCCGAAGCCGCCAGGAAATCGGGGCTTGCCCGTCAGAGTATTTACCGCGCATTATCCCCGAACGGGAACCCGACCATCACAACACTTGCACAACTTACATCTGTAGCCGGATTACAGTTCACTCTCAGTAAATCCAGCCACTAACCGCTCCAGTTCCCCCCTAAGCGGGGGAATTTCCTCATGTCAGCAAAAAATCATCAAACCCGCAGTTGCCCCGACCGACGTTCACTGGTATTTATCGCGGGAAATAATGCCACCGGACGAGTGGAAACATGTGTATTTCTGTGTGCCCCTGTGTAATCCGGTGATTTGTCTGTGACTGGAAGTTTAAAGCTAATGTATGCATACATTAGCTTTAAGCTTGATGCGGATGCCAGTTGAGACGACGGTCATACGTGTGGATGGCGCAGAAGATACCGGGTTCCAGCCCCCGTTTTCGGGCGGCATACAGCAGATTCTCCACCGCCAGACGGCACACGTCATTCAGCAGCCAACGGTTGCTTTCGAACACCGGCCACAGCGTGTCCGGCAGGGTGAAGACCAGGTGTACCCAGTCGCAATTTGGCTGGAAGAAGCATCCACGAACGCCTACAGCGTTGGAGCTTATATCACAGGGAGAATCTCTGGGCAGTGTGACAGAAAAAACAGGTATCTCTCGATCGACGTACTTCAGGTTAAAAAGAACAATAAAAAATGATGCTAAAATTGCAACGTTTTATAAATAAATTCAATTAATTACCTAAGCAAGGTGAGACTTATAGAGGAAATGGGCGCGAACCCCCACATCCTGCTATAATAAGAAGGCGGCTCCCTATTATGGAAGCCGTCGCTGTACTATCGTTAAGGTGATATCAGCTCCCTTAACTAGTTCGCATTATGTTGGATAGCTGCGCAGCTATCAAAATCAGAAATAATAACGAAAGTTAGCATTTATAGAGTTGTCTATGTTATATCTCCCAAACGCCGACTTCTCCAACTCCAGACCAAAACGCATATTGTCTTTAACTTCCACATTCGTTCCCACGTTCATTAGCATCCTGCTGTCTTTTTCACCTTTGAAGTGTTTTTTACCAGAAGCATCCTGTAAAACAGTTTCTCCATTTGCCAGCAAATCGAACTGGTAACTCAGTCCTGCACGTGCTGTTACTTTCCAGGTATCTCCAGAGAACACTCTACCTACATCCACGCCTGTTCGACCAATTAATGGGTGATAGTCTTTGTCTTTCATACTCAATTGCATTCCCTGGTCTTTCCAGTTAAATGACTTTCCTGATACCGAACCATAAACCAGTTCCATCTGTGGTTCCACCCATGTATTTTCTGACATGTGATAACGATACCCGATTTCAGCTCCAGCATACAAAGAATGGGTGGTATAGCTTCTTTCCCCCAGGGAGGCAAAATTCAACGTATACCGATTATCATGATGGAGATATTTACCAATCAGGTCAAAATAAGCTCCAGACTCAAAGAGACCTGATGCATACACCCCTCCCCCTAGCGATTTTGTTTTACCGCTGAAAGCCTGGCTGCTAGCATTGCTGTCTGTATAGGTCAGTAATGCACCGGTGAATAAATTTATACCGTTCAGCTCATGCTTTCTGTCTGCACCAATCTGAACGTGGGTATAGTTATCTCTGTAACCACTCTCACCTGAACCGGTACCATTCATGATACGCGCCCACCCTCCAGCATCTCCCTGACTATCCCGTAAATCCCCCATACGTTTGTTCAGATTATTGACTTCCGTCAGGAAGGATTTATAACCTGAATCCATAAAGTCCGTTGCGATTTTCGAGGCTCTGGCATCAGCGACAGACTGATATCCAGTCAGCACCCACTTTGTGGCTGTATCCGTATTTTCTGTCCTGATTTCTGGCGTGATATTACTGAATCCAATCTGCTGGGTTCCGGCCTTGAATGTATTTTCATCACTGCCTTTTGGTGCAGTGATTAACGTCACATTTGTACCATTGGCTGCTTTGTTAAAAAAGTTAACAAGAATAGTATTATTGCTGCCCTGCAGTTTGCCGGTAACATTCAACTGGTCAGCCTGGCCATTGTTTACATGTACAAGAAACACTGAGTTAGACGCAATAAGCTCTTTTACCCGCAGTTTTGCAAAATGCCCTCTTCCACCTAACTCTATTTGGGAGTCGTTGGCTTTCAGCTCTTTGATTTCCGAATTTCTATCAGAGTGCCACAGAGCATTATTCATATTCACTGAGCTCTGTGGCCCCATAATATTGCCCTGCAAAACAGCATTATATCCCTTCATTAAGGTATTGAATAATGGAGAGTCCGTCTTCCCGATAGTTGCATTACTGTCTCCCAGATTAATAATTGCTGCAGAGTCCTCTGCTATAATATTTGAACTCAGATAGCCCATATTTTTCACTGAAAGGCTGGTCCGCTCACCGAGATGAATTCCTTCTGTAGTCGAGATCACAGGTGAATAATACCCCGGCTTTCCTACAGAAGGTATCCCTGTCAGAGTCAGAGAGGCGTTTTCTTTTATTTCCATAGTGTTATTTGTGAAAATACCACTCTGTGCAGTCAGTTTTGCTCCTTTTTCGAGAAGCAGGCTACTATTAATAAAGCTACCAACATGGTCAAGAATAGCATTCTGAGAGGTCACACTAACAGAACTGTCATAAGCCTCAATACCACCAGTAAAATTCTCCCTGACCTCTAGAGACGAATGGTTTTCGAGCAGCACATTACCACTGTAATAACTTTGGTCAGCAGCTGTTGTTGCAGTGGAACTCCCTTCAACAGAAGATACTGCATTACCGGTTCCATCATTCTTGTCAGTAAAGACCCGAGAACTTCCCAGAATGACGGTACTTCCGTTGGCTGCACTAATATCTCCTTGCATACGAGCATTTCTGGAGAGATGGAATGTTGCTGCATCAAGCTTCAGTTTATCCATTGTAAACTGACGGTTTTCCCAATCACTCTGGCCGGCTGAGGTTGTCATTCCTGCATGAATCACCGGATGCCCCTGGAATATCAGAGTACCTGACTTTTTCGTTATCACCCCTTCAGGCAGATTAACAGAACCATCAAGAGTCAGCACATCCTTACCAGAGAGTGGATGTATATTTACATCCATATAACCATTAAGTTGTCCATGAAACATATAAGGTTGAGAGCTTTCCTCAATCTTCTGCTGTTTCACGATTTGAATCGCTTTATCACGATCGTGACCAACATTTTGCCAGACATTGGTATTGTTTAAATCACTGAAAAATGGACCGTACGCCTTTGATTTCAGGATAAAGTAAGTATTTGATGCAGAAACATAATATAAGTCACCAGGACTACCATGCCCCCCAAAAACTTCATATGTCTTCACATCAACACTAATGTCATTTTCATTTAGTGTTTGTAATTTAAGTGTTAATTCAGATTTATTTTTGTTATTATTAGAAATAATAGCACCATAATCTGCAGCCTGAAGACGAGTAAAGGTTACATTATTTCCATTTAAATCAAGAGTGCCGCCTCTATATCCCCATGATATTTTATCTGGGTTAACTTGATTAGCATCTGAAAGTATAACTGTTGCACGACCACTGGAAATGTTAATAGAGCTAAAGGCTTGCTTGTGTCCATTATCATCAGGGCGTTGATTCAGAATTACGGTTCCATCACCGACTTTCAGTCCTCCATTATTAACCCCTTTTCCATTAACGGTTAATGTGCCTTCACCAACTTTATGTAAGTTATCATCATTAACACCATTAACCTGCCAAAGCACATTTACACCTTTTTCAGTAATGATACCACCTCCGGTCCATGTTTGGTCCGTTAAGGATGTAACTGTGTAGTTGTCAAAAAACTGCAAATAGCCAGCCCCTTGATCTATAGAGTCGTGTAAAATAACCTCTCCATTATTTCCTGTAAATTGAAGATTTTTACCTGCATTTAGGTCCTCCCCTTTTTTTCCATGCATGTCCCACACAACTCCCTCTTGACTTAATGTTCCCACTCCTGCGTTTTTATCATATCTCCATTGTAAGCTCCCCTTTTTAGAGTCATATGATATTGTTTTATCAAAATCATGTTTTAGTTGCTGATGAAGAAAATCTTGAGTTGTGACAACCCAGTTATTACCATGCTCACTTCCTGATGAAAGAACGCCAACTAAAACCCATTTTTTTTCCAGAGAGTCATACGCAAATAAAGGAGAGCCACTATCACCTTTATTTAGATAGTTTGCAAGAGGCCCATTAGCTGGATTAAATATATCGCCTGTAGGTGCGGTAATCATTTGGCCATTGTTATATGAGTTTAAAGCACTGATAGTACCTCCGGTTAGGAAACCACCATTTGTATATACCGGTGTAAGATTTCCATTTTTATCCTTTATATATTGCAATCCACCTCCAAGCCTATAAAAGGCTGTAAAACGCCCCCCTTCTTGATAAGCGCCATTTACAGCTCCAACACTGGAGACTTCTGCAGGGGCGACCTCCGTGACAATCTTATTTAAACGTCGTGTTTTAATATCAAGGCTATTATGGTTGTTCTCTCCTACTACAGTATAATTATTTTGAATATGTCCAAAACTCATTATATCTGATCCATTAACATGCTTTGCTGTGACAACATATTGAGGTGAGTACAGTGTATGGTCTCCTGGTGGTAATGTCCCTGTATTCATCGTGGCGCTACTAAAATCAGGCATTGGAGCTTTATCAAGCACTCCAACTAACACTCCATTCTTATCGTAGATATTTATATTTGATGCGCCAACTATAAAAGCTCCTTTATTTTCGGCAAAATCCCGAAATGTTTGATACGATATATCTGCATTAACTGTTGCAGCAAGAGATGGGGGGGCATAAGAAACAATAGCAATTGTTATTGGTGAGATAATTATTGATGAAGCACTCTTCAGTTTTCCTTTAACAGAAACGCGACGGGCAAGTTCAGAAACAGCAATAAAACCTTTGGCTAAAAAACTATACTTAAGAGAGAACACTTTATTCATATATAGAATCCAGTCTTTTATCAAAAAATATCCACACAACAAATAAAGACAACATAAATAACATTTATTGTCTTTTAAAAGAGATAGCTCCTTGTACTTTCAGGTTAAAATAACAGTGATCTTTTACCCTCCATTTTCTGTTTGCATTACATACTTTCCCCGTCCAGTGTTACTATACGGCAAGGGATTGTTACCTTATTAAGTTGTTGTATCTCATCTATTACGATTCATATTAATAGAGGTGAAGTAAAATTGTATTCCCGCTATCCTTTAACTTAAAGGGAGTATATAAACTAAAGTTGTATTTAGTAAAGGGGGTGCTAACATGTTAAAAGCATCGTCTCCTTGTCTAACATCTATTTAAATCTCCCATGGTAGTCTTCTATAAAGCTTTGAAAGTATAAGAGATTGCGTTTGGTTTGTCTATATCTATTTCTGTGATAATATCCATTTCTGAGCTTTATGGAATGTTTTTACTTTCAGTTGACAAGCGAGTTCTATCAATAGATTTGACTATATTTGAATAAGGCTTTTTACATATCTACCGGATAGTCATATCGAGGGTAAATGGCGGCTCCTCTTTAATAATGGCTTTGTGCCTAGAGTAAATAAAACTGTCCTTGACCCACGATATTCAGACAGTCGTTGTATCTTAAGTTGACGTTACCCGCTGACGTTAATATTCCCGGGGGTTGAGGGCCAATGGAACGAAAACGTACGTTAAGGAGATAATTCGTTGTTTATATTTAAATTTAGAGCTATCAGCTCTCCTTTTAAAATATCCTCTGGCAGTGTGAATGTATAATGGCCCAACATATTGATATGCCCGTGCATCAGGGGAGATAGCCGAGCGATATCTTCATCTATAATTTCTTCTCCATTACGGCGCATCCAGCTCAACACTTCCTGCATATAGAGCGTGTTCCACAGAACCACTGCATTAATAACCAGCCCCAGAGCCCCAGTTGATCTTCCTACCCTTCACGATAACGCTTTCTGATCTCTCCGCGTTGTCCGTAACAAATCGCACGAGCCACAGCGTGGTGGCCTTCTCCTCGATTGAGCTGCGTCAGGATCCGCCGACGATAATCTTCATCATCAATATAATTGAGGAGATATAGCGTTTTGTTTACACAACCAGCGGTTCGCACCATCTCATCTCACTGACTCTCCGCTTTTGACAGATCTGCATATCCTCGGGCCACTTATCCAGTACTCCGTAGTTTGCCGATTTATTCACCCGCCAGAACACCGTTTCACCTGCATCGGCAAGCCGGGGGGAAAACTGATATCCCAGTAGCCAGAACAGACCGAAAATAATATCGTTGCTACCCGCCGTGTCTGTCATGATCTCAACTGGATTCAGCCCTGTCTGCTGCTCAAGAAGTCCTTCCAGTACAAAAATCGAATCCCGTAATGTACCGGGTACCACAATGCCATGAAAACCAGAGTACTGATCAGATACGAAGTTATACCAGGTGATGCCTCGTCCAGAACCAAAATATTTTCTGTTAGATCCTGAGTTGATAGTCTTGGTGTGACAAAACGCATGCCGTCAGCTGATATCACTTCTCCACCTCCCCAACGACCAGCAAGCTCCAGTGTGTGAACCGCTCCGGAAATCCTGGAGATTAAACTTCCTGAGAAAGAGGTAAACAGGATGACTAAAAATACTCGTTTTTCCCCCGAAGTCCGTCAACGGGCAGTTCGTATGGTTGTGGAAAGTCAGGGCGAATATGACTCACAATGGGCGGCAATTTGTTCCATTGCTCCAAAGACTGGCTGTACGCCAGAGACTCTGCGTGTCTGGGGTCGCCAGCATGAGCGGGATACCGGAGGCGGTGACAATGGTGGGCTTACCACCGCTGAACGTCAGCGTCTGAAAGAGCCGGAACGTGAAAATCGTGAACTGCGCCGTAGTAACGATATCCTTCGCCAGGCTTCCGCTTATTTTGCGAAGGCGGAGTTTGACCGCCTCTGGAAAAAGTGATGCCACTGCTGGATAAGCTGCGTAAGCTGTACGGGGTCGGACCGGTATGCAGTGAACTGCATATTGCCCCGTCAACGTATTACCACTGTCAGCAACAGCGACATCATCCTGATAAATGCAGTTCCCGTGCGCAGCGCGATGACTGGCTAAAGAAAGAGATACTGCGCGTATACGATGAGAATCATCAGGTATACGGTGAGCGTAAAGTCTGGCGTCAGTTGTTACGGGAAGAAATCAGGGTAGCCAGATGTACAGTGGCGCGCCTCATAGCGGTTATGGGACTTGCCGGTGTTCTCCGGGGTAAAAAGGTCCGTACGACCATCAGCCGGAAAGCCGTTGCCGCAGGCGACCGCGTAAACCGTCAGTTCGTGGCAGAACGTCCTGACCAGCTGTGGGTGGCTGATTTTACTTACGTCAGCACATGGCAGGGCTTCGTCTATGTGGCGTTCATCATTGATGTGTTTGCCGGATACATCGTGGGATGGCGGGTCTCATCGTCCATGGAAACGACATTCGTGCTGGATGCACTGGAGCAGGCGTTATGGGCCCGTCGACCGTCCGGCACGGTCCATCACAGTGATAAAGGTTCTCAGTATGTATCGCTGGCCTACACACAGCGGCTTAAGGAAGCCGGATTACTGGCATCAACAGGAAGTACAGGCGACTCGTATGACAACGCGATGGCGGAGAGCATCAATGGTCTTTACAAAGCGGAGGTAATACACCGTAAGAGCTGGAAAAACCGTGCAGAAGTGGAACTGGCCACACTCACGTGGGGGGGACTGGTATAACAATCGACGATTGCTGGGAAGGCTGGGCCATACTCCTCCGGCAGAAGCACAAAAAGCTCATTATGCTTCCATCGGAAACAATGATCTGGCAACCTGAGTTCACAAATAAAACACTCTCCAGGAAACCCGGGGCGGTTCATTGTAGCAAGGTGGCTCTGCCGGAAGTTATGGTAAAGATATAGGTTGCCCCGGATGGATAACTATCCTTTGCAGAGAGAGGAGGTTTTGTCCTTGGTGATGTTTCCTGCTCAGAGCTTTCCGCATGTGGAGTATTTTAATTTTTTCTGATGTCGAGGTAATATGATTATTTACTTTTTCCCATTTCAAATGGAAGAAAATGACGCTTTTCTTGATGCCGAAGTTAAGTATCAGAAAATGAAGAATAAAGAATGTTATGGTGTGAAAGCTTCACACAAAACACCTTTATCCTTTCTTCAACCGAGCGATACGTTATACATCGTTGCTCATGGCAACACATCAGTTATTGGGTCAGGTTCAGCAACTGGGCCAACGTTGAATCCCGTAGCATTAGCCACTCTATTAATGAACAAACGTTTGCCAAAAAACTTCATAGATATCAGAGTGTTGTCCTGCGCCTCGGGGATACATTCGAGAACCCCAGCCTTCGCACAACGGCTGAAAGAAATTATGAAAGTACATGGGTATCATAGTCTGGTCGTTACCGGATACCTTGGTGAGGTTGATGTATCGAGAGACTGGAGATTAAAAAATGATGATGGTATGGAGTTTTATACCTTAAGAAAAAAAGGTATTATTCCTGTTAAGGATGTATTAAGTGAATCCCAGAGAGCGCTTTGTGGTTCTGATCTGAAATACGCCCTTTCTGATTTCAAGAAACGATTTTGAATAGGAGTAGTGCACTGACGTCAGAGCCGTTATGCAAGTAAGCGGCTCGCCAGAACCGTATTGATATTTACTGAGAGCTCAGATCAACTTTCCAGGGCAACAGATCGCGTACCCGGTTTGCCGGCCAGTCCTGGATATGCTCAATAACGTAATGCAGCCATTTTTCTGGCCCCACATTGTTCAGACGGCATGTGCCGATCTGCGAGTACAACACCGCCGCATGTTCGCCACTGCTGTCGGAACCTGCGAACAGCTGTCAACGCCAAGATTATTGGCAGGGGTGGGGATGCGGACGATTTCCTGGACTGCTTTATCATTCCAGCCCGCATTGTTGGCGCTGACAATGGAAGCATAATAAGCTTTTTCTGCTTCTGCCGGTGGGATATGGCCCAGCCTTTCCAGCAATCGTCGATTGTTATAGAACTATGATATTATAAGGAAGTAGAGCAACACAGCCGAGGTATTTATGGGAAAACATCAGGAAGAAAGGAAAATACCAGTCATTGTGGTGAAAAAACGTCGAACTTTTTCGGAACCTTCCCTATCCGAAAAAACAGATATTATCGCACCTGTATTTACTGAACAGACGACAGAATCAGTATCCGCCGGAATAAATTCATCTGCCGTCGAAAAACATATCCCTGAAGCGCCAGCCAGGAAGAAGAAAAAGAAAAAACACCGTTTCCCACGTCCCTCCCACTGGACCCGAGAGTATACTCACGAGTGCGTGGAAAAAATAAAGATTCTGTTTCCTCATCTTCGTGCTGAAGGCGGTGGATTTATTCCCCTGAAAATTGGCATAAACAATGATATTTCGGCATTTCTGGCAGAACACCCGGAGGCAGAACTGACCATGGACGAATGGCTCTGTGCAGTGTCCTGCATCACATCACGCCGTGTATATCTGCAACGGACAGCTGTCGCCGGCGTCCCACGTTATGGTCTGGATGGTCACCCCAAAGGGCAGGTCTCAGAATCTGAAGCACAGAGTGCCGGTCGCAGACTGGCAACATTAGAACAAAAGTGGCTCAGAATGCAGACACAGCAGGAGAATATTTCTGAGTAATAAAAACTCCTGATAACAGCAGGACATATCTGAAAAGATGGGAAGAGAATGCTATGTGTGATTCAGAAGCGGAGAAGATTTTATTCATCATGAATAAACATGAACGGGTATACAGAGGGGGTTGAAGCCCAACCGTACGAAAACGTACAATTCTGTACATCTACGCAAGGAAATGTACGGAAGTAAGCCAAATGGTTATCGGACGGTCGGAAAATTTCGTTTTCCACGCGCCCCCTTGTACAGTATTTTAATACAACGAAAGGATTGCAGAGAAGCTCTAAAATCACACAAGAATTATTTAGTAGTCTACCAGTAGATCTGAGAATTAACTATTGTAGTGTTTAGACTAATGTAAATTTTAATACCCCCCCCCAAAAAAAATAGGTCAAAGAATGAAAGATATAAAAAATATATCAACTATTATAACCAATACCCTAAAACAAAAATTAAGTTTATCACCACAAAAATCTTTAACAAAAATACAAGATGAAGTGCCAGATGAATATATTTTTACTTTGCGTAGAAATGGCCCAAATAATTATATAGGTATATGCATCGGTAAGAAAAAAAATATAACACCAACAGGTGAGTGGTTATTTGTTGTGACAGTGGAAGACCCTTGCAATGTAATTATGATAAGCCAAAGTGATATTAATAGTTTACTTTTAAGCTCATCTTTTATTGGTATGATTGGTATTGGTCACTCAAGTTTAACCAGAAAACGAATTGATTTGAAAGAACAAAACAGAATGTACATAAAAGAAAGAGCAAGGATAGCTAATAGATTTAACAGAAAGGGAGGATGTTATGCTATTGACGTATATGTTGCTGGAGAAATATTATTTAATGACTTTGGACAAATAGTTTACTGGAATAATAATTCTGGACATTATAAAATATCAAAACAGGTATCTATGGTTAATATTCCATCTCCTGTTAAACACATTTTACCAATAGAATTATTTACACCATATAACATTACTTAATGTGTAAGAGATTCATCGATAGGTATTTAAATCCAAAAATTCCCGTAAAATTGGCGCAATGTCCCATGAAAATGCATCACGCGCCAGTTCCTTCCGGTGAAGTCAAAATGGATGTGTTAGGGGTCCGCTTGGAATTCGGAAATTTTCCCACGCCAAGAGAATTGAGTTGAACGGGTGGTTACATCCAGGCCAGCTAACTTACTGAACGTAAAGGCTGTACGATATGTTCTGACCGTCCGATAACCGTTTGGCTTACTTCCGTACATTCTCTTGCGTGGATGTACAGAATTGTACGTTTTCGTACGGTTGTGTCAGCGCCAATGATATATGTAGATTCAATCTGTCAATGCAACACCCCTTTCAATTATCTCTTTCGGTGTTTT
>ERZ1026901.958-NODE-958-length-19177-cov-17.765767_pt1 | contig 19177 bp, 17 predicted proteins | sample MGYA00380179_ERZ1026901 | MGnify/ENA primary metagenome ERZ1026901 (study PRJEB33269, sample SAMEA4719815) | human gut metagenome | biome: human-associated habitat; feature: organic feature; material: feces | place: Cameroon | collected 2013-10 ... | reverse complement strand
TCGCGCATCATATTGAATGTTGAGAAATCCTGTGGAACACTATATTTTCGTAATAATAGTTGGGCATAAGGATTCTGTTTTAGCACTTCTGAATTCTTGATATAATATGTGTACCCCTTGGATTTATCCCATTCTATGATAACCCCAAACATTTCTTCAATACCTTTACGGTGTTCGTGAAATGTACGAATAGGCAAACCACCCATGTAGGCATAAGGAGAACCTTCCCATATCTTGACAATATGGTCGTAAGTTAAAGGGATTCTTGACCAACTAATAGTGTCAAGTAACCAAATATATCAGAGATAGGTTTTACTTATCATGATTCGTATTTTCTGCAAATTTAATATAATAACGCTAGAATCAAAAAAATGCATAAGTCCTGCGGATATTTTGCGGAGGAGGTGTTAAAATAGCCAAAATTGAATATTTCTCATCGTATTAAGTAATAATAACAATCAAATGCGTTAACAAAGAATGGCAAAGAAGAATCAGAAAAAGTCAGAGGCACAGGCAAAGAAGAGTGTAGAAGGAATGTCTTTTGTAATTTTGCTCTCTCTCTGTCATGTGTGATTAAATGTGAATGATTTGTTTGTAAAATGTTTGTACTTAGTATGAAATATTTATTGGGCGCATGATAATTTTCTCTTAGCAGTGGACGCCTCGCTTCTGGTAGGGACGTAAGAATGCTGATTTCCTGTGGGACGGAAATATCTCTTATCTTTTCATCACCTTACGCGTTGTTCCATCGGAAGAGGTCTCAATGTATACTCCAGCGGGGAGCTGAGTGAAGGGGATGGTGGACACATTGCGACCTGTGAGGTCGAAGCGAGAGTGGGACTGTGGACGTGTGATGGTGGTCGCAGAGATGCCTGTGGAGGGCATGTCGGCAGCGATGAGGCTGTCGACGGCGACGATGCGGCGGCGAAACTTGTCCATCAAGTCGGCAGTTTGCTCGGGGATGGTGTTCTGTGCTTCGTTGGGGTAGATGGCGCGATGCAGGGCGGCACTCTCTTCAAGCGTTTGGCTATAAAGCTCTGTGATGCTATCGCAGAAATGCTGCATCTGATCTACGATGTGTGGACGAATCTGTGCGTAGGCCTCCTTGTAAGCCTCTACAAACTGTGGTATTTCGAAAAGTTTCGGGTAGTAAAACTCCGTCTGTGGGTAGTAGGCCGAGTAGTACGTGTGCTTCAGTCCCCAAATGTTGAAAGGAATGTTGTAAGAGGAGTCAAGGTCCCAAATCGGTCCCATTCTGAGTTTGCTATGTTCTCCATCACTATTCATGCTTTCGCAGTAAAGGTAGGTGTTGCTTCCGATGGCATCGCCAACGGCCAAAAGATCGTGGCTGATAATCCAACGTGTAAATGTATAGAAGTCGATATAATCCGATAGGTCTTCCTTGTTCCAAATGGCGTCCTCCACGCGGTTCATGTAGTCTCTCACACTGTCGACGGCTGCAGGACGCTCACCATCGCCAGGCATATACTTATTATAAGTATAGCCCAAGTGTGCCATTTGGTGATTGGTATGGAAATACTTCCCATCTTCGTTCCACCAGCAAGGGTCGTTTTCGATGATGAAACCATCTTCTGCCACGTTGATGCGGCTATCTCCTTTGTCTACGGTCTCGAGCAGAAGGTAAATACCTCGATATTGATCATTGATCACCACATTGACAAATCGACCCTCGGGTTGCCATGGCATGCCCACATAGCGTGCCAAGGCATGGGCAAAGAGGGGAATAAGGTTGGTCTCATGATTGGGCATGCTAGGGTTGTATATATAGTAGCTCATGAGTGCCCAATTCTTGTTGCGGAAGGCCTTCCCCCCTCGACATAGTAAGTCAGCCTTCTTGCTAAGTTTCAGTTTGTAGGGCTTTTGGTCGAGAAAGACTCCCGAACTGTTGCCGCGAATTTTTAGTCGCATGCCCGAGAGATCGGCCACGTAGTCCTTGGAATCGTAGAGCGTATCGCCACGTAGAGTCATGATCATGCATCCGGGCACGTAGTTGTTGTTCGTAATCGTGGTTCCTACACATCCCTCGGGCGTTTGTGCTCGTTCGCAAGTGGGCATTTCGCCATTCACGGTGTGAATGCTTATTAGTGGGATGTTGGGCCAATGCTCGGGCAACTGTTGGCTTATTTGTGCCAATGCAGACTTTCCATGTGTGACGGCTGCTACTATGCTAAATAGCTGTATACTTAGACAGAGAGTGGAGAATCGATGCAATAGTCTTTTCATTGGGCAGTAGACGTGTGATAGTTGTTGTGCAAATGTAGTAAATCTTTTCATATAGAGCGATAACAAGACTATTAAGTCTTTACTAGGCATTCTGAAGCAGAGCAAAATTCTTCATACATAGGACAAGGGCTTGTGCGCCTTCAAAAGGCATAGCATTGTACATAGAAGCACGAAAACCGCCCACACTTCGATGCCCGCGAATACCATAGATTCCGTGCGATAGGGCAAATTCTGTAAATTCATTCTCGAGGTGCTGATATTCAGGTTTAAGCACGAAACAAACGTTCATCAGTGAACGGTCGGCAGGAAGAGCCGTTCCTGTAAAGAGCGGGTTGCGGTCAATTTCATCATATACAATGGCGGCGCGTTGTTTGGCTCTTTTATCCATTTCTTCAATACCACCTTGTCGTTCCACCCAACGCAGTGTCTGCAATGCCGTGAATATGGGTAGCATAGGAGGTGTATTATACATCGAACCGTGCTGGATATGCACTTGATAGTCGAGCATGGCGGGAATCGGACGCACCGAATGACCTGCCAGGTCGTTGCGAATAATCACGAATGTAACGCCCGCCATGGAGAGGTTCTTTTGTGCCCCACCATAGATAAGACCGTAACGCTCTACGTTGATAGGTCGCGTCAGAATGTCGGACGACATATCTGCCACTAGAGGAATCTTTGAGTCTAGGTCAGTGCGGAGTTCCGTTCCGTAAATGGTATTATTGGTAGTAAGATGCAGATAGTCAGCATCTTCTGGGATAGAAAAATTGTGGGGAATAGACGTGTAATTGTTCGCTTCCGACGAAGCTACTATCTCCACTTCACCAAATAGTCGAGCCTCCTTTATAGCTTGATGTGCCCAGTGTCCGCAGTCGAGGTAGGCCGCCTTGTGGTGGAGCAGATTCATTGGAATCATGTCGAATTGCATGCGTGCTCCCCCGCCGAGAAATAAAATACTATATCCGTCGGGCACGTGGAGTAACTCTTTCATGAGGCTCTGTGCTTCTTCTACGATGACCCGAAATTGGGGGGTACGATGTCCTATTTCCATGAGCGAGAGCCCCATCCCATCGAAATTCATTACTGCCTGTGCCGTAGCTTCCACCACTTCTTGGGGAAGGATGGCAGGGCCAGCGCCAAAATTGTATAGGTGAGGAGTTGAATTATTGAGCATTGGTAAAATCTTTTGTTGTAGTAAAATTCGTCTCGATAGCCAATCTGTAGCTTATTTGTATGCAAAGATATAAAAGAGAACGCGGCTCAACCCCCAAAAAGTGTACAACATGTGCATTTTTTTGTTGCCCGAGAAAGAAAACTTGCTCGTCTCGATTCGAATTTTTCAGCTGAGCCGCGAATGTATCGAGCTTCATTATTTCATAAAGTCTCCTTCTCATGTGCATTACAGCCTATTTCACGATATATTCTTGCATTCCTTGTTATATATTTTACAACTCCTTGAATTTCAAAAGATGCTATGATTCGCACGCTTTCAAGAGCGTGCAAATCACATGTCAGAATAAAGACACCTTATATTTCAGAAGGAATAGAACCAACCTAAATCCAATAGCAGAATAAATAAACCGCACACTTATGACGTAAGTGTGCGAGGATTTGCGTATCTTTGCACCACGAAAATAATATATTATGTGTGGGTAGGCACACATGTAAGTGTGCGGTGCTTGCCCATACTTTCACACATCAAACATCATGAGTGAACAACAGAAGAAAATCAAGCAGCTCGTAGAGCTCCGTCAGAAAGCCCGTTTGGGCGGTGGCGAAAAGGCTATTGAAAAGCAGCACGCTAAGGGCAAAGCTACGGCTCGCGAACGCATCGAACTCTTGCTCGACAAGGGTTCGTTTGAGGAAATGGATATGTTCAAGCTTCACCGTTGCCACAACTTCGGCATGGAGAAGAAGCAATTCTTGGGCGACGGCGTGGTAGCTGGTAGCGGAACCATTAATGGTCGCTTAGTATATGTATTTGCACAAGACTTCACCGTCAATGGCGGTTCGCTCTCTGAGACAATGGCTCAGAAGATCTGCAAGGTGATGGATCAGAGTATGAAGATGGGTGCTCCCTGTATCGGCCTCAACGATTCGGGTGGCGCACGTATTCAGGAAGGCATCAATGCTTTGGCAGGTTTCGGCGAAATCTTCCAGCGCAACATCGAGGCTTCAGGCGTAGTGCCTCAGATTTCTGGTATCTGCGGTCCTTGCGCAGGTGGTGCTGTATATTCTCCTGCATTGACCGACTTCGTGGTAATGCTCGAAGGCATTAGCTATATGTTCCTCACCGGTCCGAAGGTGGTAAAGACCGTGACAGGCGAAGACGTAACACAGGAAGATCTTGGTGGTGCAGCCGTTCACTCTACGAAGAGCGGTGTATGCCACTTCACAGCTAAGACCGAGGAAGAGTTTGCTGGACTCATTCGTCGTCTTCTTTCTTACATTCCTCAAAACAATATGGAGCGCGCTCCCCGCATTGAGTGCACTGATCCCATCGACCGAAAGGAGGATTCGCTTAACGAAATCATTCCCGATAATCCTAACATGGCCTATGATATGTACAAGGTGATTAGTGCTGTGGTAGACAATGGTGAGTTCCTTGAAGTACACCGCAACTTCGCTCGCAACATCATTATTGGTTTTGCTCGTTTCAATGGTCAGAGTGTGGGCGTTGTAGCCAACCAGCCCAGCGTATATGCTGGTGTGCTCGATTGCAATGCTTCGCGCAAGGCAGCCCGCTTCGTACGTTTCTGCGATTGCTTCAATATTCCTATCGTGTCGTTGGTCGACGTGCCGGGCTTCCTTCCTGGTACAGGTCAGGAATACAACGCCGTGATCGACCATGGTGCAAAGCTTCTCTACGCTTATGGCGAGGCTACCGTGCCCAAGGTGACTGTTACGTTGCGTAAGAGCTATGGTGGCTCTCACATCGTGATGGGCTGTAAGCAGCTCAAGGCCGACCTCAACTATGCTTGGCCCTCAGCCGAGATTGCCGTAATGGGTGCTTCGGGTGCCGTAGCCATCCTCGATGGTAAGGAGGCCAAGACCAAGGAAGATCCTAAAGCATTCCTCGCAGAGAAGGAGAAGGAGTACAACGACCTCTTCACCAATCCTTACAAGGCTGCTGAGTATGGCTACGTAGACGATGTGATTGAGCCTCGCAATACACGTTTCCGCATCTGCCGCGCGCTCGCTCAACTTGAGAATAAGCGTGAAACTCGTCCAGCAAAGAAGCATGGAAATATACCTTTGTAACACATAGTATCCTAAGATTGTGAAGACATTTCAATATAAATTGGGTGAGCAGACCATTACGATTCGCCTCGATGAGAAGCAAGGTACCATTGCCGATTTTCTCGTAGACGGATATCATACTCACCCCACGGATGACGAAATGCCTGCTTATGCCGCAGCCATCTCGCTCGCGCTCATCGAGCACGAAGTAGAGATTGTTCATGACGACGAGCCAGGTATTATCACCGTACAGCACCATCGTACAAACTGGAATAATCCAGCCGATTTGATGACCCAATTTTAAGTAAACGCAAGAAATGAAGCAATATAAGTATACCATCAATGGTGCACAGTTTGACGTGACCATTGACAGCATCGTAGGCTCGAAGGCTAAGGTCGAGGTAAATGGCATTCCCTTCGAGGTAGAAATGCAAGGCTCTTCATTAGTAGAAGAAGCTCTTCCCACCGTATCAACCGATGCAGCTGCTCCTGCCGCTGCTTCCGCTCCTGCTGCAACTGAAACTCCTGCCGCAGCCGCTCCCGCAGCAACAAGTGGTCCTGGTGCAGGCGCTCCCGTGAAGGCTCCGCTTCCTGGCGTAGTGACGAAGATCCTCGTCAGTGTAGGTCAGGCCGTGAAGAAGGGCGACACCGTACTCGTGCTAGAAGCCATGAAGATGGAAAACAACATCACGGCAGAAGCTGACGGCAAGGTGACAGGCATCTGCGTGAGTGCTGGCGATAGCGTGATGGAGGGCACTACACTCCTCACTATTGGATAAGCGACACACGTCTGTTCTCATCCCGCCCTCATCGGCGGATAACTAATAACGGGCGAACAGGCACATTGCATGTCTGTTCGCTCGTGTTCTTTGAAAGAGTCTTTAGCGTTCTTCAAGTCAGTCCATTCGCATCGCTTATAAAGCGAATGCGCATAAACTTTTTATTCGTCATAGACTTGCCGATGGTGGCGATGAGTTGCCTCTAGTATCGGTAGGGGAAGTGTACAATGCCCCTGTGAATAAAAAATCCCTCTTATTAACTCATAACTCTGCGTCTTAGTGCGCCACTTACCTTATGTCACTTACTTACATCTTCTCACGTTTTGACTGGCAGCAAGTAGCTAGTGCTTTTATCGTGCTATTTGCCGTAATCGATGTATTGGGTTCTACCCCAATCTTTATAAGCCTCAAGCAGCAAGGACGTCCTGTTAATGCATGGAAAGCCACAATTATATCTTTGAGTCTCCTTCTTGGTTTTTTCTTTGCAGGTGATGCAATGTTGCGATTATTCAATGTTGACATTGAGTCGTTTGCTATGGCAGGTTCACTTGTAATTTTTCTCATGTCGCTTGAGATGATACTCGATGTTGTGATATTCAAGAATATGGGGCCTATCAAGTCTGCTACGCTCATACCCGTGGTGTTTCCCTTGCTAGCTGGAGCGGGCTCTTTTACCACGTTGCTCTCACTGCGTGCTGAATATGCCACGGTCAATATACTTATTGCTTTATTGCTCAACATGCTTTTCGTCTTTATTGTGCTCAAGGCTACAGATAAGGTGGAACGCATTATATCGCCCGCAGCCATCTATTTGCTGCGAAAGTTTTTTGGCATTATCCTTCTAGCAATCTCTGTGCGTCTCTTTACGGCCAATCTGAGCGCACTGCTTCATAATCTGCAATAAGTTCCGATCCGCTCCGATTTCTTCTAGTCCCTTTACGCTACGCTGGGGGACAGTTCCATTCCCCGTTTCTGTATAAACTTTATAAGTCCCAAACTCAATCCTCCCTTAGAAGTTTACGACTTTGGAGCATTAAACCTTATCAATTCCTATCCGGTTGTATTCCCCTCTATTTTTATACTCCGTGGGCGTCAGTCCCGTGAATTGTTTGAATTGCCGAGAAAGGTGTGCTACGCTCGAGAAACCTGTTTGATAGGCAATTTCCTTTATGGAAAGTTCGTTATACTCTATGAGTTCTTTCACGTATTCTATGCGCTGTGTTAGGAAATATTTCTCAATCGTGCGCCCTTCGGCAGCGGCGAATGTGCGGCTCAATGTGGGAAAGTCCCTATTGAGCTGCTTTTTTAGTATGGTAGATAGTGGCAACTGCGCCAACTTCTCTTGACGGATAGCCTCTACAATGAGTTGCTTCGTCTGCTGCACCAAGCGCTCGTTGGCATTCTCAATCAATTCAAAACCTATCGCTTGAAGCGCTTTGCTTACTCGTTCAATTTGTTTGGATGATAGATTTTCGCGAATGTGAGCCTCGCCTAGTTCAACTCGGTCGGGAGTCAGATCGAGGCGAGAAAGAGTGTCTGTCACTGCCATGATGCAGCGCGGACATACCATGTTCTTGATTCTCAGATTCATTGTCGTTAGTTTTTGTATCGGGTTGAGATGTCGATGGGGAAGTTGTAGACGATGGCTCATCCATCTGGTAGAGGAGTGCGCGTACATCGCTCTGCACCTTTTTATATTGTGGGCAATCCGTGTATACCGTGTGCTTGCGCATCATCTCCTCGATGCTTCCCATTGCATTTTGGTAGGCCGAAAGCTCATTTTGCATCTGCACATTGTGCTCTGCAAGGCGGCGAATTTCCCGCTCGCGTTCTCGCCGAAGTTGTTCGCACACCTCTGTGAGTAGCGGCATGACCACACCATCGAATACATCGTGGCCACGCATATATAGATAGGTAGTCTCAGGTGTGACACCTAGACGTTGTATTTCTTCGCGAAGTGGCTTATACGTTTTTCTCCCTTCAGGAAACTGACGTTGTAGGCGTGTCACCTTCGAGTTGACCAAGTGGCGCAGATGCTCCAATGTGTGTTCGGGATGGAACAGGTTGATGTCTCTGAGTTGCACGATGTGGAAGAAATCGAGCATTGAGAACTGCTTATAATTTCCGTAGCGGTAGCACCAGATGTTCCATACAAACAGCGGCCATACAATCTGCGAATACTGTTTCATGAAGGTTTCAAAGTCGAACAGGTGGTGGTCATTGAGCGTAGCCATCACGCAGATTGTCTGCAAGGCTGGTGCATAACATTGGTAATTCTCAATGGCGTATACGTAGGTGTGAAACACGTATGGATTATCACACACCTCTTTTGAAGAGAGCGTAGTGCCCTGCATTAGAAAATCGTAGTCGGCATCAACGCAAGCTATCATGCAACTTCCCAAGCGGCGTCCTAGGTCGTTGGATAGCGCTATTTTCTTTCCCTTGCATAGCGAGGTGCGCGAGGGAAGCATCACTTCGAAGTAGTAGTTGTCTGTTTCCAGAGGTCGCAACAAGTTGCTCCAAAAGAATACATCGTCGTAGCTTTCTACATAAGCCACAATGCGCTTTCGGGCATGCTTTCCGCCAAGTCGATTCATGGCGCTGATGTAGGCCGAGTTAATATTGTCTCTCAAGCGTTTCATGGTAGAATCTATTCCTTACTTTGGGTTATGCTCTGGTCTTAAACGGTGATATCGCCCACTTCTGTTTCCGCATCTTCCCATCCATCGATGATGAGTGCGGGTGAGTGCGTGGTGAGAATTACTTGGGCATTGGGATTAAGTTCTCTGACGAGTGATATTAGTCGGCGTTGCCATTCGAAGTGAAGGCTTGCCTCCGGCTCGTCCATAAAGAGCACATAAGGTTGTCGATCCTCAGTGAGCACGGTGAGCAAAATGAGCAACATCTGTTTCTCGCCACTCGAAAGCAGGTAAGGGGAGAGCTTTTCATCATATTGGAAGAAAGAGAGTTCGTTGCTCTCTCTGTCTATGCGCTTTCCTGTTTCAGCGAAGAGTTCGTCTACGATATCGAGGAAACGCGTTTTTTGTCTAGCCGCTTCTTCCGCTTTGTCTTTGGCATCTGGCGCACCGCTTGTAAGAAGGGCTATCATACGGTTTCCCACGTTGACTTGATAGTCCAAGTAGCGGCGCTGAATCAAGTAAAGTTGCCAGTCGAGCTCCGTCACGATGCGTGCGTCATTGAGCGCACCAATGGGCTCGGCTGCGAGAATCTTTCTGTCGAAACTTCGTATCACATCATAGTGAATGCTCGTCGCATCGCTCGGGGAAAATTCAATTTTCACTCCGAAGCGTGCATTCGTCTGTATGTCGCCCGTTGCAGGGATTGAGTGTAGGTGCTGAATGAGACGGTTGAGAATGGTGCTCTTTCCGGCACCATTGTGTCCACTCAGTACGTTTACGTCGGGGCGAAGTTGCCATGCTATGTGCTTGTGTCCGCTCCATAGACTCGATATTTCAATGCTTTTGATGTAATTGGCCAGTTTAATCATGACAAATCTATATTTAAGGTGGAAAGATAGGGCAGGGCTTTTCTTAGTGGGGAATCTTCTCGGCTAGAGGGTATTTTGTTTGTTACTTTGTGGAGAGACTCGTTATCGTACTTAATATCACTTTGCCCTTTGCAAACAAAATTACTCACAAATGCGTTTTCGTGCAACTTTCTGTACTCTTTTCATAGATAAAAATCTCCTGTTTGTCGATTTTTAAGGATAAATAAGACAACTCAATTAAACCTAACCCGTAACTTTGCATCTCAATTAACGTGCGACTAAGAGTTGGGCAGCGTAGCATGTCCCTTGTGTCGTGCGTTTTTTGTGCTTACTAGCGAATCCTTCTCATGTTGTCTATACATAAGTAATTGGCCGCATAGAAAGGGATGAGTATTGCCCTAGAAAAAAACTACGCATATAAAACTAAACAATATATCTATCTTATGAAAAGATTTCTCCTGCTATCTATCTTATCGTTCGCTATGGCGATGGGGGCGATGGCACAGCACTTTGTGGTGACGGGAACAGCTATTGACCCGAAGTCGCAGAACCCTGTAGATTTTGCCACTGTAGCTTTGCTGCGTGCCGACAGTACAGCCATTGCAGCAACCAATACCGATGAGAATGGGCATTTCACCCTTCGTCCGAAAGAGGCAGGGCGCTACATCGTAAAGCTTTCGTATGTGGGTTTTAAGCCTGTCACAAAAAGCGTAGAGCTCTCTGCCGAAGCCGATTCGCTTGATTTAGGACGGCTGTCTATGCAGAGCAATGATAAAGTACTTGGTGTCGCTACGGTGACCGCCACTGCATCACGTGTGGAGCAAAAGGGCGACACCACCATGTTCTCTGCTTCTGCCTATCGTGTGCCATCGGGATCAACGCTTGAAGCTTTGGTAAAGCAACTTCCTGGCGTAGAGGTGGGTGATGATGGTACTATCAAGTGGAACGGAAAGACGGTGAATGAGTTCCTTATAAATGGTAAGGACTTTTTCAAAGGCGACACGCAGACAGCCATGAAGAATCTGCCTACAGAACTTGTAAGCAAAATCAAAGCCTACGACAAAAAGAGTGATTATACAGAGCAGACGGGAATCGACGATGGTGAAGAAACCACCGTCCTCGATATTTCTACTAAGCGCGAGCTCAACGAGTCGTGGGTGAGTAATCTTGACGTAGCTTATGGTAATCACGACCGCTATTCGACTCGTTTCTTCGGCACACGTTTCACCGATCGTACACGTGTTACGGCTTTCGGCTCGATAAACAATACCAATGATATGGGATTCGGAGGTCCTCGAGGCTTCCGTGGTGGTGATACAGGTCTTACTGCGAAGAAAACGGCAGGCATGGATTTCTCATGGGAGAACGACAAAAAAGATCGTGAGGCTGGTCACTTACAACTGGGTGGATTTATGCTTTATAGCCATAGCAACAATGATGCTGTAACCACCTCTAACTCTGAAATGTTTCTCAATTCGGGCTCTAAAAGTTCCTTCTCAAATAGTTTTTCAAAGAGTTCCTCTCATAGCACACGTTTGATGTCGCGTTTCCGCTTGGAGTGGAATCCCGACTCAATGACAAACATCAACTTCCAACCGCGCTACAACTATTCAGAGTCGCGCAACAACGGAACTTCCCTCTCGGCTACTTTCAATGACAATCCCTACAATCTTAGTGGTATGGTCAGTCCGCTTGATAGCATCTTTTCGCAGAATGCCAAGGATCGCAATCCGCTGCTCTATGCCATGATGGTCAATAAGAATCAACGTGAGACGTTGGGCGATAGCAAGCAGCATCAAATTACTGGCGAACTCAACGTGGTGCGTCGTTTGTCCTCTAATGGTCGCAATGTATCGTTGCGTGCTAGTGCAGGTTACACAAAGAGCGAGAGCCATTCGTTCTCTATCTCCGACATAACTTACAATCGTGATGAAACAACTAGCGGTGCAGAGGGAAGCGCGAATGGTGCAGGTGTTTCTAACAATAAAAACTTTAAGAACCAGTATAGCACTACACCGGGCAAGAACTACAACTTTAGTGCTCGCCTAGGCTATGTTGAGCCATTGAGTAAGAATTGGTTTGCCGAAACGCGTTATCAGTACAGTTACAAATATTCACAGAGCAATCGTTCACGTTTCAATCTTGATTCTCTCGCTTATAAAGGCCAAAGCTATTTTGACACTTATGGTGAACAACTTTCGGAATATGACCTCAGCTTTGGGGATCAGAACGGCAACTATCCTACATTGGGTTCACTGCCCACTTCCGATCAAGTGCTCAACTACGTGCGCGACCTCAATAACTCGCAGTATGCCACCTATAAATATAGCAACCACACGGCTACCATAGGCATTCGCTATAAATCTTCTACCATACGTTTCAATGCAGGCGTTGACTTCAATCCGGAGCATACTACGATGCACTACAATCGTCCATCACAGGTCGATACGGTCGTTACACGCAATGTGTTTAATGTATCTCCTCAGATTCGTTTCCGCTATAGTTTCTCTAAGACCAATCGTCTCGACATTCGCTATCGTGGATCTTCTTCTCAGCCCTCTATGACCGACCTCCTCGCTGTGGTGGACGATTCCAATCCACTCAGCATCTCCATGGGTAATCCAGGCTTGAAGCCTTCGTGGAACAATAATCTGCGTATCAACTACAACGGCTATAATGCCACGAAACAGCAAGGCATGATGGTAGGTGTTGATGCAACACAAACGCGTAATTCTATCTCCAACCGTATGGTCTACGACGAGCAGACGGGTGTGAGTTATCTGCGCCCAGAAAATATTAATGGCAACTGGAATGGTAGAGGTATGTTTATGTTCAATTCCGCTATTGGTAAGCAGAAACTATTTAATATTAATACCTTCACTAGTCTGAGCTATCAGAACGCTGTGGGTTATGTTAGCGCCAAACCTAGCGATCTTGACATGGGAGCGATGACCGAGCGCACCTATGAGACTTATAGCCAAGTCTTTGCCAAAGCAACTTCTCAGAAGAATACGACGAAGACACTTGGCGTAGACGAAAATCTCAACATCTCTTATCGTCAGTCGTGGTTCGATGTAGGTTTGCTAGGTAAACTAAATTATCAGCATGCGCGTGCCTCTGTGCAGCAGAATGCGAATATGGACACGTGGAACTTTGCCTACGGAGCGAATGCTAACTTCAACTTCGACTTTGGTCTCAGTATTTCCACCGATATTCGCATGAACTCTCGTCGAGGCTACACTGATGCGTCAATGAACACCAACGAACTTCTATGGAATGCACAGATAGCTCAATCGTTCCTGAAGAACAAGGCTGCTACGCTGAGCATTCAGTTCTATGACATCTTAAAGCAGCAGAGCAACATCAGCCGCATCATTAGCGCTACACAGCGTACCGACTCGTGGAACAATGCCATCAATTCCTATTTCATGGTACACTTTATCTATAAGCTCAACATTTTCCCTGGTGGAAGCAGTAAGAAGGGCAACGATAAGAGTGATCGTCAAGGCCCTCCCGATATGCGTGGTCCTGGTGGCATGCCAATGAGATCTATGCCTATGGGGGGACCGGGCATGCGCCCATAAGGAGTTTTGAGTTTAAAGGTTATGAGGTTATAAAGTTACCTTTACGATTGCTCAGCCCCCCTATAGCCAAATAAAAGACCAACAATGTCGATGATTTCTTCGCATCGGTATTGTTGGTCTTTTTTTTGTTTTAAGGCTACGTGGCCTCCATGTTATTTTTTTGTTCACATGTATCGGTAACTTTATAACCTCATAACCTTAAAACTCCGAACTCCTTAATGTGACCCTCCAAACTCGAAGATTTCTTATTCCACCACGAAGCGGATGGTGTCTCCGTGACTAGTGCCTACTCCGTTGGTAGCGAAGGCTATAGCGTAATATTCGCCTTTACCTAGTGAATCTGTATAGGCACGGAAAGTGGTGGAAACTTCTGTTGCCGTAGTCCTTAGGCGTAGTGTATCGTTTCCATAGTCGAAGCCACATTGCTTAAGAGTACTATTCGGTGAGGCCGAAATCGAGCCTGTGAGCAGTACGGAATCGCCTTTCTGCACCGCCGTGCCAGTCTGCACGGTAGGGGCAAAAGGTTGTTCTCCGCTGCGATCTTCGCCACACGAGGCCAAGATACAAGAAAAGGTAAGGAGAATCGTAGTAAGGGAAGGTACGATGAGTTTGGTCATAATGTGTTGTCGGATTTAAAGAAGTGTGATGCGTAGCACACGTTGTGTATTGGCGGTGATGCGTGTGCGCTCATCGGTGCGTTCGCCAGCAAGCCAAATGGCTCCTTTGTCGTCGGTCCAAAGGAGAGAAAGTATCTTTTCGATGCGTGAACGGTGGTGGTTCGTTAGAAAATCGCTTATCAGTTGTGTGCCTTTCATGCCAAAGGGCTGAAAGCGTTCTCCTTCGCGAGGAGCGCGCACACAGAGTCTCCCCTGCAGTTGGTCTGCATCTATGAGAGCTACATTGCGCCCCCCCACCAATGACAGAATGGCATCGCGCTCAAGCAGTTCGAGCGAGAAACGGGCTTTACCATATGTGAAAGTGTGTACGCCACCATCTTCCAGCAGGGAAAGTTCGATGGTATCGGCCTTTGGGGTAGAATTGGGTAGTGGGCCAAAGCATATGCAATCACTGCTTCGCGTGACGATTCCTTGTGTTGTCTCAATAAATCCTCCCACGCCCAGTTTCTCTACATCGCCTAGTTGCATGCTTGTGAAGCCATAAGGCGCAAGCCATTCATAGAGCAGAGAATGGTAAGTGGGGCATTCCATGACCCGTTGCCAAGGTGCAGCGTGAAAAGTCTGCCCCATGATGTTCACTTCGTGAAGGCCACATTGAGCCGAAGCCTGTGCTAATCCAAGGCGGTAAAGCTCGTAAGCCTCGGTGAGCCTTTGGGCTGTGGCGTTGATGCTTTGGGCTGCGTTGGGGTTGATTTGGGTAAGCCGAGGAAGCACTTCGTGGCGCAAGAGGTTGCGTTGATAGTGCGTGTCGGCATTGGTGCTATCGGTCACGAAAGCCTCTTTTTTCTCTTCTAGATAGGTCAGAATCTGTGTCTTTGTCCAGTTGAGCAAGGGACGATAAATCAAAAATCCCTGTTTATGGCTCTCGCGCTGCATGCCCGTCAGTCCACGCAGTCCGCATCCGCGCGTAAGGTTGAGCAGCAAAGTCTCGGCATTATCTTCGCAGTGATGTCCTACGGCAACGCCCTCAAAGTGGTTTTCGCGGATGAGCTGAGCAAACCATTCGTAGCGCAGACGGCGAGCCACCATCTCTATGCTCTCGCCCGAACGAGCCACTTCCTGTAAGGTATCGAAATCTTTGACAAAGAGTCTTACCCCATGGCGTAGGCATAGTTCGCGTACGAAAGCCTCGTCGCGCATACTTTCTTCGCCACGCAGGTGGAAGTTGCAATGCGCTGCAGCGCCCACCCCTTTGCGATTGAGCAACCACAGCAACAGAGCCACAGAGTCGGCCCCGCCCGAAAGAGCTACGAGATATTTCTTCATATCAGTAGGCCACCTCCACTTTGAATCCAGCCTCTTCTACCTGTCGAGCAATGGCATCGAGTTCTTCGTGCGAAGCCTTACGTAGGTCGGGGTCGGGAGTCTCTCGGTCAATGGTGTAGACCATCACTTGCTGGGGATGGATGCGCTTCAAGGCTTCGAGCCAGGGCAGCACGTAGGTGTCGCCCGTATTGTCCACGCTCACCCCCTCGCTCGTTCCCTTCATAAAGAGCGACTGCACAATGACGTGGCCGTCGAACGATGCGAGTGCTTCGATGATTTGCTCCACATCGTATTTTCCCGTGGGTCGATCCACTCGGTGGATGTAGTCCATGTCTACGGTGTCGAGTTTCAGAATGTTGTTGTCCACGCGCTTCAGTGCAGCGTGCACCTCGGGGCGAATGGCCATTGTGGAGTTGCTCAGTACGCTCACCTTGGCCTTGGGAAAGTATTTATCGCGTAAGCGCAGTGTATCATCGATAATGCCCGGGAAGTCGGGATGAGCTGTGGGCTCACCATTGCCAGCAAAGGTCAGCACGTCGGGTTGAGGACCCTCAGCTTGCATGCGCTGAAGTTGGGCTTCTAGAGCTTCTGCCACTTCTGCGCGTGTGGGACGCAGAGCGTGTGGGTGGTGGTCTTTATTAAATCCACATTCACAATAGACACAGTCGAACGTACACACCTTGCCATCTTTTGGCATGAGGTTGATGCCCAGCGAAACGCCGAGTCTGCGGCTGTGAATAGGGCCGAAAATGGGCGAAGGGTAGACAATGCCCTTGTGTCCCTTATTTTCAGGATAACCGTTCATATCTTGTTAGTCTTTAGTCTTTGTTCGAAGTAATTGTCGCGCCGTTTCGATGATAGTGTCCACTGAGCGCTGATAGTCCTCGGAGGTAATGTCCACCTTCACGTCGGGGTCAATGCCCATCTCTGTGGGCTCTCCATCGCGGCTATACATGGGGCAAGCCGAGAAGCGTATGCTCCATCCGTTGGGCAGTTCGGTGCTGAAAGGCATGCCCGCTCCGCCTCCTGTGCGGTCGCCCACGATGCTGACCTGTGGTATCCCTTTCATAAACATCACGAAAGAGTTGGCCGCACTATAAGTGCGTCGATTGGTCAGCACGGCCACGGGCTTCTGCCAGCGTAATCCTTTGAAAGGTTTTAGGCGAATGGCTTCTTGGGCCGAGAAATCATCGTGTCCCGTGCCCGTTTTATGACACATGTAGCCTACAGTCTGTTCTTCATTGATGAAGCATGAAGTGAGTTTTTCGGCTGCTGTGAGCATTCCTCCTCCGTTGCTTCGTACATCAATGATTAGCGCTGTGCAAGTTGCGAGATAGCGAAACATCTCTTGCAGATTGCCATCGCCGAAGGTATTTTCAAAGGAAGCGCAGCGTATGTATCCCACATTGTCTGTGAGTAGGCGATATTTCAGTCCTGATGCTTGTTGGTATTCCTCGCTGCGTCCTAGATAGCGGCGTTGCAATGAATCGCTAAAGTTCATTGGGAAATCATCGAACCATGCACCATAGCGTGATATGTCATGGGCAGCCGAGAGGTTTACATGCCCATCGCGTAGCTCATAGGTCATTTTCGAGAGTACCTCGAACAGCTGTCGATTGCTCATCTGGCTGCTTATCATAGGGCGATACTTTGCGTGCACTTCGTTCCAGTCGAGCCCGTAAGCCTCGTGCTTATAACTAAAAAAGCAGTAATGCTCGTCAAGCGTACGCCAGAGTGACTCAAAGTTGCCTTGCTGCGTATTCTCGGGCACGTCTTCCGTGATACACGAAGCCAAAGCCCCACAGCAGAGCGCGAGTAGAAACAATCGGTAAAGGCTTTTCATAAGCGTCGGAGTTGTCGGGTGTAACCAATGAGAAACGAGTTGCGCCAAGCGTGGCGCTTCAGCCCGCCGAGTTTTGATTGTCGCACGTCGGCCAGATAGCCCAAGGTAATGTGTGCTCGCTTCACGGGGAGCGTTACTGTGGTTTGCATTCGGGCCGAAGGGCAATTGGCGGGATGCGTCAGATGTAGAATGCCGTGGGAATGGCCCAGCGAGAATATCTCGTAGTACGACTGCCCGTATTCTGGCGAGAACTGTAAGCCAAGTGCTTGCCCGTCTACTTGTAATCGTGCCGTAGCTTTTTGGTGGAAGAAAGGGAATGCATATTCTGCACGCGCAGAGGCTTGTAAGTCGGCACCGATGCGGCCTTGTGCAGGATTGTTAGAGTTGCGTGTGTTGTACGTAAATCCTCCTGAGCCTTCTATCATACCGCCCAATGAGAAGCGCCACCTTTGTCCAACATTCCAATGGTAGAGCCAACCACCAGCTGCTGAGAGTTCGGTGTCTAGGTCTTTTCCATCATCGGTGGGCGAGTGGAGGTAAGCTCCTTGCGCCGTATAGAGGGCTTGCACCGTCACGTGGCCGCCGCCCCAACGAGCCTGTCGCTCCGTTTGATGAAGCAGTGTGAAGTCTGTACCTGTATATGTGAGAGGTGATAGGTAGGTATCTAGCACACTTGCATGCCCCACGCCCCAAAGCCATGTACGAGTGGTGACATTGGGTGTCTGAGCTTGGAGGGAAAGGGCGAATGCCGCTCCTATAATATATAGCAGACTGCGTGAGTGGAAAAAAGTTGTGGGCATGGGGATATGTGTGAATGTGCTAATCGGATGATGTATTAGCACAGTGTGGGGGTAGTCGGCGTGGGGACGCGTTGTCCCAGAAACTGGGTGAAAAACGATACAAATTCCACTTTTATAGCGTCCTTAATGCGTTATTCCCCAGTACGTCCTTCCTTATTTGCTTTTCTTTGTTCCCTTATAAATGAGGAATGCCACTACGATGATTGCGAGTACTAAGATTACGTAGCCAATCTCATGGCTATACTGTGCGGCTTTGTCGGCGATTTCCTTTGTAGTGCCTACGGGCATCTGTGTGTAGATCACGTAGCCTAAGAGCGCAAGCACTGAGTTCCAAATGCCAGCTCCGAGCGTGGTGAAGAGCAAGAACTTATCCAAGCGCATGCCCGCCAGTCCGGCAGGAATACTGATGAGCTGACGAACGGCAGGAACTAGACGGCCAAAGAATGTGGACGATGCACCATGGTCGCGGAAGAACTCTTCAGCGTGCTCCACCTTCTTGCGGTCGATGAGACACATGTGGCCTATGCGACTGTCGGCAAAGCGGTATACGATGGGGCGTCCGAGCCATCGAGCGAGATAATAATTAATCAAGGCGCCAATGTCGGCTCCGATGGTGGCAATGATGACCACGAGCACGATGTTGAGTGTACTGTCCGACGTAAACGAAAGATAGGCCGCGGGAGGTACGATTACTTCCGATGGGAAGGGAATAAACGAACTCTCAATGGCCATAAATACGAGAATCCACCAATAGTTGAGGTGGGTCAGTGCGAATTCTATCAATGCTTGCATTGCTTGTAAAGTTTTTGTTGTGGCGGACAGTCCTTTGCCGCCCAAGGTAAGTGTTTTCTCTCTGCTCATTTTGCCATTACTACGAGTTGTTTTATTGTTGTCATGAGGCATGAGAGATTATCTGTGTGCAAAGGTTGCTATTTTTTTGCTAATAACCAATTTTTTGCGCTCTTTTCGCGGATTCGCGTTCTTTCGGTGAAATAAGAATTATCTCTTAATGGAGAAAGGGCTCGTCCTTATTGAAAAATAAGTAATTCAAGTTTCGGTTTTAACTTGAGTGGGCAGAATCTGAAACTTTGATAGTAGTTGTTTAACCAGTGCGTAGCAGTGTTCTCTTAAAGTATATTGTAGTTAGGCTAAAAAGGCCTTAGAAGTTTTCTTAGAACGCTTTCTAAGTCATCGTCCTTCGACCGAAGGACATGCGTCCCCCGACCGAAGGACATG
>ERZ1026901.955-NODE-955-length-19208-cov-60.899911_pt1 | contig 19208 bp, 8 predicted proteins | sample MGYA00380179_ERZ1026901 | MGnify/ENA primary metagenome ERZ1026901 (study PRJEB33269, sample SAMEA4719815) | human gut metagenome | biome: human-associated habitat; feature: organic feature; material: feces | place: Cameroon | collected 2013-10 ... | reverse complement strand
TTCTCCTGTCCGAATATCTCGTTTGCATGACCTATGCTTGCTGCACGGAGCAACAACGAACCACTACCACAGGTAGGGTCATAGACATTGCGCAGACGAGCGTGACCGATGGTTACGATCTCTGCCAAGATACGGCTCACTTCCTGAGGAGTGTAGAATTCACCAGCTTTCTTGCCAGCACCAGCGGCAAATTGGCTAATCATATACTCGTAGGCATCACCGAGAATATCAATCTCTTGCGATGCTTCCACACCAAAGTCAATATCATCAAGGGCAAGAAGAACATTGCTGACCAAAGTATTCTTGTCATCGGCAGTCTTGCCCAACTTGGGTGAAGCAAGGTCGATGTCGGAGAACAGTCCGCCGAAGTCTTCTTCGCTGTCCTGTCCGAGGGTGCTGTCCTCAATACGCTTCAACGAGCGTTCGAGCATCGGCAGAATATTCTCCTTTTTCTTAATGCTCTCAATGACAGACGAGAATAGAAAGTTTGGTTCAATGAAGTAGCCGATGTTCTCCAGACATTCGGTTTTTACACCTTCCTGCAATTCTTCCACATCAGCATCTTTCTCCATTGCCCACAGTTCCTTGAACGTGACTTCATCGTCTACCAATGCATCATTGGCGTGTTTCTCTATCTTCTCCGACAAATACTTGTAGAAGATAAAGCCAAGAGTGAAATACATGAAGTCACTTGCCGACATATTGCCGCGCAGCTTGTTTGCAACTTCCCAGAGTTGGTTTCTTAAATTTTGCTGAAGCTCTTCTGACATATCTTTTGTTTTTTTCTTATTCCCAATTAAATACTTTTATTATTGTTCTTAGTTTGTCCATGATGCGTGTGAACGCCTTGCGCTTCTTTATCAGTCCCAGATGTTTGCCTTTCAAAGCCTCCTGTATGATTTCTGGCTGTTCCTTTTGTAAGTAGTCATACTCCGAGAGGTAATGATTGAGCACGGAAGCCTCCAGGTTTTCTTCCTCGGCGAGGGTGTTGACGGCATTGTTGCGTTCGGTGACGATGTAGTTGTTCAGACGTTCTTCGAGGTCGCTTGTGCCGTCGGCTTTCTGCTTGCGAGACATGAAGTTGTCGCGGTCGTCGTCTACGTTTTTCTGTATGAAGCCGTCGATGAGCTTCGCCTTGCTGCGAAGTTCGACATCCTTAATCATTGTGTCGATGATGTGCTTACGCCTTTCGGTATAGTCGGCGCTATAAGGATTGAGGTCTGCAATCAGTTCCAGTATGTAAGCCACATTGATGATGTCGCTATGCAGAAGTTCCAAGCAGAAGTCTATATCTCCCATGCCTGTAGCTGCTTCTTGTTTAGGGGCGGGTTCGGACGCCATGCCAGATTCGTCGTTCGGAGTTTGATAGCCGTTCTGCTTGTCTTCGTTCTTTACAGCGAACGAATCGTAGATGTCGAGATACTTGCTGCGGAAATCCATGAACTGCTGTTCGGTCATTCCGAGATCGGGCGCATCCTCATCAAACTCGTCGTATATCTGTATCTCGGCGTGCTTTTTTATGATGTCGCGGAAAGCGAGAATAAACTGCTTCTTATCATTCTCGGTTTGCAGCAGGTCTACATGCTGAGGCTCGGGATAGGTTGCGAGGAAGCTGGTTGTGAGCTCCTGATAATCGTTCTTCACCTCGTCGAACGGCGGGCGCACGATGTCCTCAAGATTGTCGCTGTTGCTGAAGAGCTTGATAGAGGCGTCGACATTGCTCTTCAAGTCGCGGAAGCAAACAATCTTGCCGAAGCGTTTCTTCTCGTTGAGCACACGGTTGGTGCGGCTGAAAGCCTGCAACAAACCGTGATACTCCATATTCTTGTCGACATAGAGCGTGTTGAGTTTCTTGCTGTCGAAGCCTGTGAGGAACATGCCTACCACGAGACAAAGGTCGAGAGGCTTCATGTCTGCCTTCTTTTTCTTCATGCGCAGGTTGATGTCGTCGTAGTATGCACGGAAGTTCTCTGTGGTGAAACTCGTTCCGTACATATTATTATAGTCGTCCATGATGGCTTGCAGCTCGTCTGCCTCACCAGTGCTTTCGCTCGCAAAGCTACCGGTGTTCATGCCCGTCAACGAGTCGTCCTGACTGCTGTTGGCAGCGTATGTAAAGACAGCTCCAATCCTAATCTTTGGATTGAGACTCTTGAATATCTTGTAATAGCGTATGAGTACAGGCACTGACTGCACGGCAAACAATGCGTCAAACTCTCCATCGAATGTTGACTTGTTGAAATTATTTAGGATGAATTTGGCAATCTCCGTCATGCGGTCTTGGTCGGTATTATCCACATCCTCATTGCCGTGGTAATACTCCACAAGAAAACCAAGCACATTTTCATCGGCAATGGCATCCTTTATCAAGTATTTGTGAAGACAGTTGCCGAAGATTTCCTTTGTAGTATGTCCGTCTACCGCATTCTCTACGAAGATAGGTGTGCCAGTGAAACCGAATATCTGCGTGTTGTCGAAGAACTTAACGATGTTCTTATGGCATTCGCCGAAGTGGCTGCGATGACATTCGTCGAATATCATCACGATGCGCGAATGACGTATTTCCTCAATACGACTGCTATACCACTGTTTGCTGACAGCGGCGTTGAGCTTCTGTATGGTTGTGATGATAATCTTTGAATTGCTGTGCAGACGCTTCACCAGTTCGTCTGTGTTGTCGGTGCTGTCGACCGCTCCTGGCTCGAAAGCCTCATATTCGGCTTGCGTCTGAGTGTCGAGGTCGTGGCGGTCAACCACAAACATCACCTTATCCACATCGTCCAACTCTGATACAAGTTGGGCAGCCTTGAATGATGTTAGTGTCTTGCCTGCACCTGTAGTATGCCATATATAACCGTTGTCGTTGGAGTTTTCCACACGGTCGAGAATCTTCTCCACGGCATAGAACTGGTAGGGGCGCAGCACCATAAGACATTTGTCGCCCTCATGCAGTACGATGTACTTACCGATAATCTTGCCCAACGTACACTTGTCGAAGAACACGGTGGCAAACTTCTCCAAGTCGTTGAACGGTACGTTGGCGGCATCCGTCCAGTTGAATGTGAACTTATAGCCACTATTCGGGTTGTTGGCAAAATAGCGAGTGTTTACACCATTGGATATGACGAACAGTTGGATGTAATCAAACAGTCCATGAAAAGAAGTCTTGTGATAGCGTTGTATCTGGTTGTATGCCTGTTTCAGTTCCACACCTCTGCGCTTCAGCTCTATCTGAACCAAAGGCAGACCATTGATAAGTATAGTCACATCGTAACGGCATTTCTTTCTGCCCTCAACCGTGATTTGATTGGAAACTTGAAACTCGTTCTGACACCAGTGAGTGCGGTTCAAGAACTCCACCCATAGGCGTTCACCGCTTTCCAGTTCAAGCGGAAAGAGGTCACGCAGTTTCTTTGCCTTTTCAAAGCGAGTGCCACCTTCAAGATAGATAAGTATCTTTTCAAACTCAGCCTCCGTAAACTCAGTGCGACCAAGTTCTTCCAATTTCTTCTTGTTGTGTTTCTCCAACTGTTTTTTGAAATTGGCAGACAGGTTCTTCTCCTCTTCAATATGAACATACTCGTAGTTCATCTTTTGAAGAGTTGCTATAAGTCCGTTTTCGAGAGCTGCTTCACTTTGTACCGGCATATCTTATTCTGCTTTTGAGTAGTTTTACATTAGAGAATAATAATTACCAATCCTGTTGATTAAGGATTGTAATTCTGACTACAAAGGTAGTGAATTTCAATGAGAATATACAATGGTGTTCTTTTGTTTCTTTTCAAATCTTGTATATGTCTCAGGTTTCCACTAACTTTGCATTCCATTAACCTAAAAAGCAAGCAAGGATATGAAGAGTATGATGAATATAGCGCGTAAGGCGATGGCGATAGTGGCGTTCCTTACGGTTTCTGTTGCGGCTGACGCAGCGGAAGTAGTGTACAAGATTGTGGAATACAACAAGCAGACGGCTGAGTTTAAGATGGCGGCTTGCGGAATGGTGCCGCGCAACTCGAGGGCTTACTTCGAGAACGAGTTCGGCGCAACCACAGGCAACCGCTACAACCAGATACCGCGCAACCGCGAGGCGGTGCTCTATCTCGAAGGATGGCAGGGCTGCAAGGTGCGCAGCATCACGCTCTCGATGTGCTCCAACAACAAGAGCGGACAGGTGGGCGTGGCGCTCAACGACGGCGGCACAACGCTTTACGAGTCGGCGCCGGTAGACTTCGCCAGCAGCGAGTGGTTCGGCGCGTGGGTGTCGAAAGACCTCGGCGTGTATGTCGATGTGACGAAGCAGACAGACGCTCCTGCTATTGCCACCGACGACGCAACAATTGTTGTGGCAGGAGGCAGAAGCGAAGGATCGGTGTATCTCGACGCCATCACGATAGAGTATGATGAGGATGGTGTAGAGCTTGAGTCGCCGCTCGGATGGCAGTATGAGAAGCTCACGAAGAAGAGTGTGCTCAATGCAGGCGACGAGGTGATGATATACCGCAACGGTGCGGCGGCTGCCGACTTCGACGGTATGGACGAGTCGCACTATCTCGACGCAGTTGCCGTGCCCTCGACGTCTGACGTAACCAGTCCAGATGTGCTGCGCTTCAAGCTTGACAAGTCTGCCGATGGGGCTGCTTGGACCTTCACCGACCAGTTCGGTCGTCAGCTTGGCGCAACAGGCAAGCAGCAGCTTGCGTGGGACGAGGGCGCAACCGAGTGGACCGTAGACCTTGGCTACGACGGTGCGACAATAGCTCCCGCTGGCACCGAGTACGGCACGCTGCGCTACAGCACTCCCGACAACAGCTACGCACGCTTCAATCTCTACACCTCGAAGTCGCTGCCCCTGCCGTTCCTCTATCTTAAGGGCGAGCAGAAGCAGCCCGAGCAGTCGCGTTCGCTCGCCTTCGCTGAGGAGGAGCAAACCGTCTCTCTCGACGCTGCACACATCGGTCTGCGCCCAACGTTGCTGCCGAAGACCACAACCGACAAGCGCCTTCGCTGGACAAGCTCCGACGAGAGCGTTGCAACCGTAGCAGGTGGCTTCGTAACGCTTCTCGGCGTGGGCGAAACAACCATAACAGCCGCTGCTTTCGACGGCGGAGCAGAGGCTACGGTGCGCCTCACCGTCACCTCACCGACTGCTGTCAACGGCGTAACGTCTGGCACAAAGATGCAGCGCCCACGCAAGGTGCTCAGCGGCAATAAGATTGTCATCCAGACGGAGCAGGGACGCTACGGCGTTGATGCGGCGATGTGGTGATGTGTTGATGTGTTGAGGTGGTGAGATGTTGAGGTGGTGAGGTGGTGATGTGTTGAGATTTGTAGATCTTAATTACATAAAAACAGCTAAATCTTGAACGGGAAAACAATGAATAATTAGTTTTCAGTTCAAGATTTAGCTGTTTTTATCGAATATACTCGATAAAATGATGGTGTTTTTATCGAATATACTCGATAAAATGATAGTGTTATTACGTTTGTGCTTAAATTTCGTCGAATTCACAATTGTGATCTTTGAAGAAGTCGTAATAGATTCTTACGTTGGGCAGGTCTGTCCATTTGCACACAGATACGGGCGAGTTGTCCATATTATATATTTTGGCATAAGGAATAGACAAGAGGAATGGACTGTGGGTTGACATTATGAACTGACAATCGTAGAACCGTGCCATACCAATAATGAATTGCACCAATTCGAGTTGCATCTCTGCCGACAACGAATTCTCAGGCTCGTCTAATAGATACAGACCACCAGGTAGAATGGAGTCGGTAAAGTATTTAAAGCCATTTTCGCCATTTGAATAAGTTCTTTCGTCTACTCCGATGCTTCCCCTTACATATCTTGAGCCTGATTGTTTTCTCTTCTTGCAATAGTCGGTATAGGCTTTCATACTTTGTGGGTCGTCAGCGTTAAACCCACGTGGTCCTTGCCAACCGTACCGATCCATTTCGCTTTTTTCGTTAAAAATCAATTCGCGTTTAAAATTGAGGTTTTCGTTCCTCTCACGAACCTCAATGATGTAGTTAAACACGTCGTCGCTTGTTATTATCTTTGATAAGCGTTTGAGATCTTTTAGTTGTAGGGGGTCATGCACGCTTAATTCGTAATGACATTTCTCGATATATGGGTCGAAGAAATAGGTCTTGTTATAAGCGGTTTTTCTATCCAGTTTTAGTTTCTCGGCAATGATATTTAGCAGTGTGCTTTTTCCTGAACCATTGCTTCCACACAAGATTGTGATGTCAGAGAAGTCTATACGCTCAAACTGTTTGTCGGATGTGAAAAAGTTAAATGGATAGTATGAGTCGTAGCATGTACGGCGAAAGGAGTTTAAGAAGTGTTCTTCCTCGTCTCTTGGGGGCAAATTAAAGCTATTTAAGTATATCATTTTATGTTATTATTGTATCTGTTAAAACTGGGTGTTATTCGCGCCATACACCATGCGAATGCTTCCGCTGTGCGCTCGGCTTCGGCGCCGAAGTGTCCGCCTTCGTGCCAACGCAGAGTGACGGCGGTGGGGGAGAGCTGCTGGCAGAGCAGGTCGTACTCAGCACGCACGCAGTCGCCGATGCGCTTCATGCGCTGGTTGCGGCAATGCTCCTCGCGGTCGCCGAGGGAGAGGTGGACAGGTGTTGTTGTGGTGATATGTTGAGGTGTTGAGTTTTGAGTTTTGAGTGTTGAGTTTTGCGCTCGGCTTTTGCCGCTTGCCAGAGCAAGAATTGTTGCCTTTGGCGAGAGTATAGGGTGCGCAGCGGCATATTCGCCCCAACCCTTAATCCAGAGCGAAGGCGATGCGGCTGCCACGGCGGCGAAGGCATCGGTGTTGCGCGCAGCCCAAAGAGCGAATAGTCCGCCGAGTGAGTAGCCACCGATGATGCAGGGCAAAGCGCCGAAGCGCTCGCGGAGCCACGGCAGCAGGGTGTGCTCTATGAAGCGGAGCGTGTCGGGAGCGTGGCTGCCCACCTCTGCGTCGCGCGAGACGGCATCGTCAGCCCACGGCATGAGGGCGCGCGCCCACTCAACGCAGTCGAAGAAGACCATGGCGAAGCCCTTGCCGCTCGCCTGTGCAATAAGCTCTACTTCGTGTCGCACACCGTCGTTCTTCTCCTCGTGGCGCGCCGACGGCTGCATGAGCAGAACCTGTGGCTCGCCCACGACGAAGAGTTTGCAGGGTGTTTGTATGTTATGGTGTTCTGTAAGGATTGTGCTTTTGTTGGACATAATGGTTGGAGTTTTTATGGATTAGCAAAGTTAATGTTTTTGTTGGATATATGGCTGCTTTTGATGGGTAAAATTAAATGGCTTGTTGGTTGGTTGATTGGTTGGTTGATTGGTTGGTTTGGGTGGTGATTGGTTGGTTGATTGCTTGGTTGGTGCAGCGGAGACCGCTGCACCCCCTATGAGGGCAGCGGACGGAATCTGATCGGGCAGCGGACGGAATCTGATCGGGTGGCGGACGGAATCTGATCGGGTGGCGGACGGAATCTGATCGGGTGGCGGACGCGCAACGATGACAAAAGCATAGGGTGAAGAGCAACAAACTGCTCCTGTATCTGCAACAAACTACGCCTGCGTATATAATAAAATGTGGAAATGTACGTTATTAATAGACGTTAAGCACTTTTGAGGCTTAATGCAGACAACAAAACAACGAATAAAACGTACTGAAAAATGATTGATTATATTAAGGGCGAACTGGCGGAACTCACTCCGGCGCAGGCCGTTGTTGAGGCTTACGGCGTGGGTTACGCTCTGAATATCTCGCTGAACACATACGAGGCGATACAGGGCAAGGAGAACGTGAAACTGTTTGTGCACGAGGCGCTTGTCACTGGCGGACGCGACGACAGCTACACTTTCTACGGCTTCGCTTCTAAGCAGGAGCGCGACCTCTACCGACTGCTTATCACTGTGTCGGGCGTGGGAGCCAACACGGCGCGCATGATTCTCTCGTCGGCATCGCCCTCGGAGCTGTGCAACGCAATCTCCACGAGCAACGAGCGCGTGCTGAAGAGTGTGAAGGGCATCGGACTGAAGACCGCGCAGCGCATCATCGTCGACCTGAAGGACAAGATTCTCTCGCTGGGCATAGCGCAGGAGGTGGCGGCAGGAACCGCTACGGACAGCACTATTCCCGTCGACGTGCGCGACGAGGCGGTGGCTGCACTCACCATGCTCGGCTTCTCGCCCGCACCAACGGCGAAGGTGGTTACGGCGATTCTCACCGACGACGCCACGCTGCCCGTTGAGCAGGTGGTGAAGCTGGCGCTGAAGCAGATTAAGTAGACAAGTAAACAAGCTGATTTTGAATTTAACTAATATCATATACCGATTTTTTAAGCGTAGGCTGCAGGCGATTCGCTCGCTCGGCACTGCCCGCGCGTTTGTCGTCGTAATGGTTATGGCGGCACTGGCGTCGTATGCCATCACGCAGACGCCGCAGAACCCGCAGCGCAAGCTTTCGGTGCGCAAGACGCGCGACGCAGCTCCGCAACGTAACGGCTCCGCAGGGCGCATCGACTCGCTCGTCGTGAAGGCGCAGCCCAAGCTCGAGAACGAGGACTCGATACCCGACTCGCTGCTGCATCCGCGCTGGAAGATACAGCGCACGCTGCCCATCACGCTCGACGACCTCGACCAGAACGCCGCCGACCTGAAGCGTCCCGACAACCTGAAGCAGGACGTGGTGTACAACGACTCGCTCGACCGATACATCATCGGTTCGAAGATATCCGACTCGTACATCAACGCCCCGTTCATGATGACGCAGGACGAGTATCGCAAGTGGAGCGAGCGCCGCATGATGAACCAGTTCTTCCGCAAGAAGAACGACGAGATATACCAGGCTAAGGGCAAGGAGAAGTTCGACTTCACCGACATGCACTTCGACCTCGGACCGGCTGAGAAGATATTCGGTCCCGGCGGCGTGCGCATCAAGACGCAGGGAACAGCCGAGCTGAAGTTCGGTGCCACGATGAAGAGCATCGACAACCCGTCGCTGCCCGTGCGCAACCGCAAGACCACCACGATGGACTTCGACGAGAAGATAAACGTGAGTCTTAACGGACGCGTGGGCGACAAGGTGAACATGAACCTCAACTACAACACCGACGCTACGTTCGACTTCGACGCGCAGAGCCTCAAGCTGAAGTACGACGGCAAGGAAGACGAGATTGTGAAGCTCATCGAGGCAGGCAACGTGTCGTTCCCCTCCAACTCGTCGCTTGTACGCGGAGCTTCCTCGCTCTTCGGTCTGCGCACCGACCTGCAGTTCGGCAAGCTCAAGCTGCAGCTTGTAGCCTCGCAGAAGAAGTCGTCGTCGAAATCGGTGTCGTCGAAAGGCGGCAAGCAGTTCACGCCGTTCGAGATAGACGCCGCCAACTACGAGGAGAACCGCCACTTCTTCCTTGCGCAATACTTCCACGACCGCTACGACGAGTCGATGCGCTCGCTGCCCAACCTCACGTCGGGCGTGACGATCAACCGCGTGGAGGTGTGGGTGACGAACAAGTCGGGCAACACATCCAACACCCGTAACATCATCGCCCTCACCGACTTGGGCGAGAACAACCGCGTGTCTAACAGCCTCTGGAGCGTGACAGGACAGCCCGTGCCTGCCAACGCCGCCAACTCGGAGTATGCAGCCATGACATCGCAGTACGCCGCAGCACGCGACATCGACCAGACCTCTACCGTGCTCGACGGAATATCCGGCTTCGTGGGCGGAGCCGACTACGAGAAGCTGGAGCGTGCGCGCCTGCTCAACTCGTCTGAGTACACCGTGAACAAGGCTTTAGGCTACATCTCGCTGAAGACCTCGCTGCAGACCGACCAGGTGCTCGCCGTGGCTTACGAGTACACATACGGCGGCGTGACGTATCAGGTGGGCGAGTTCGCGTCGGACATCACCGACTCTAACAAGGCGCTTTACGTGAAGGCGCTGAAGAACACCAGCAACAATCCGCATCAGGGCAACTGGGGCTTGATGATGAAGAACGTCTACTACCTCGCCTCGTCGGTAGAGAAGGAGAAGTTCCGCCTCGACGTGAAGTTCCAGAGCGACACCGCCGGTGTCTACCTCACATACATACCCGAGCCGCAGGTGAAGAACCAGACACTCATAAAGTTCCTCGGAGCCGACCGACTCGACAACAACAACAAGGCGCATCCCAACGGCTACTTCGACTACGTGGAGGGCTACACCGTTACGAACGGTCGAGTGTTCTTCCCTGTTGCCGAACCGTTCGGCAGCTATATGTACGAGACGCTTCTGAAGAACGGCGTGGCGGCAGACAAGGCTGAGAAGTACGCCTTCACCGAGCTGTACGACTCTACGAAGACCGTGGCTAAACAGATAGCCGAGAAGGACAAGTACGTGCTCATGGGACAGTTCCGCGGCACATCGGCTAACGTAATCTCGCTCGGCGCATACAACATCCCGCAAGGCTCGGTGGTAGTTACGGCAGGCGGCGTCACGCTCGCCGAAGGCACCGACTACTCGGTCGACTACTCGGGTGGCGAGGTGACCATCCTCAACCAGAGCATCATCGACGCCGGCACCGCCGTGAACGTGTCGCTCGAAAGCAATACCGACTACGGACAGGAGCGCAAGACGATGTTCGGCATGAACTGGGAGTACGACTTCTCGAAGGACTTCCAGCTCTCGGGTACGTTCCAGCACCTCTCCGAACAGGCGCTCACAAACAAGGTGAACATGGGATCGGAGCCGCTCAGCAACACTATCTGGGGCTTGAACATCAACTGGAAGAAGCAGAGCCAGTGGCTCACGAACATGCTCGACAAGCTGCCGTTCCTGCATCTTACGCAACCGTCGAGCATCTCGTTCTCGGGCGAGTTCGCGCAACTCATAGCCGGACAGAGCAGCGGCACGCAGGACAACGCCTCGTACATCGACGACTTCGAGAACACCAAGAACACCATTGACGTCTCTACACCAACGTCGTGGATAATCTCGTCGGTGCCGTCGATGTTCCCCGAGTCGGGCGACAAGTCTACGCTGCGTTCGGGCTTCAACCGATCGCGCCTGGCGTGGTACACCATCGACCCGCTCTTCACACGCCGCTCTTCGTCGCTCACTCCGAGCCACATCAAGAGCGACCTCGACCAGCTGTCGAACCATTACGTTCGCGAGTTCTACGTGAGCGAGCTGTTCCCCAACCGCGACCAGAGCGCATACAACGGCAACTCGTCGATGCTCAACATCCTGAACCTCGCTTACTATCCGAACGAGCGCGGTCCGTACAACTTCGACCCCGACCTCAACCCCGACGGCACACTCAACAATCCGCAGAAGCGCTGGGGCGGTATGATGCGAAAGCTCGACACCAACGACTTCGAGGCAGCCAACATCGAGTACATCGAGTTCTGGATGCTCGACCCGTTCATCTACACACGCGAGCAGGGCGTGGCTGCCGACTACGGCGGCGACTTCTACATCAACCTCGGCGAGATGAGCGAGGACATTCTGCGCGACGGCAAGAAGTTCTACGAGAGCGGCATGCCCGTAGACGGCTCGCAGAACTTCACCACAACGCAGTGGGGTAAGGTGCCCAACCAGGCTACCGTCGTGTACGCCTTCGCGACATCGAAGGGTTCGCGTGCGCTGCAGGACGTGGGCTTCAACGGACTCAACGACGAGGAGGAGCAGAAGTGGGAGAGCTATCAGGACTTCCTCAGAGAAGTGCAGGGCAAGGTGAACCCTGCCGTGTGGGACTCTATCTGGGCTGACCCAGCAGGCGACAACTACCACTACTTCCGCGGTTCCGACTACGACAAGATGAAGGCGCCTATCCTGCGCCGCTACAAGTACATAAACAACCCACATGGCAACTCGCCCGACAACGACTCGCGCACCGAGAGCTACGACACATCGTACAAGTCGACGCCTGACGTGGAGGACATCAACCAGGACTACACGCTCAACGAGTACGAGAAGTTCTTCCAGTATCGCGTGTCTATCCGCCCCGAAGACCTCGAGGTGGGCAAGAACTACATCGTAGACAAGCGCGAGGACACCCACCAGCTGCGCAACAACAAGACAGAGACGGTCAACTGGTACCAGTTCCGCATCCCGTTGCGCGACTATGAGAAGAAGTTCGGCGCTATCAACGACTTCACCTCGATGCGCTTCATGCGTATGTTCCTCACAGGCTTCAAGCATCCTATCGTGCTGCGCTTCGGAACGCTCGACCTCGTGCGTGGCGAGTGGCGCGTCTACGAGCAGAACCTCGACAACTCGGCTTCCACTTCGGGCAAGCTCGTGGTGAGTGCCGTGAACATCGAGGAGAACAACGACAAGCAGCCGGTCAACTATATCCTGCCGCCGGGCATCAAGCGCGGACAGGACCCCACGCAGCCGCAGCTCGTGGAGAACAACGAGCAGGCACTCTCGATGAGCGTCACCACGCTCGGCACCGGCGAGGCGAAGGCGGTGTACAAGAACACAACGCTCGACCTCAGACAGTACAAGCGTCTGCAGATGTTCGTTCACGCCAACGCTTTTCAGCCCAACCAGACGAATCTTGAGGACGGACAGCTGTCTGTGTTCATCCGTCTCGGCTCCGACTACAAGAGCAACTTCTACGAGTACGAGATTCCGCTGAAGCTCACCGAGCCCGGCAAGTACGGACGCTACTCGGCAGCCGACGCCCGCGCAGTATGGCCCGAGGAGAACATGCTCGACATCGCCCTCTCAAAGCTCACCGGCTTGAAGAAGGAGCGCAACAAAGCCAAGGCGAACGGACAGGCTTCGTACAACCGACTCTACTCGGCGTACGACCCCGACCAGCCTAAGAACCGCATCTCGGTGATGGGTAATCCTACGCTCGGAGAAGTGAAGACTATGGTCATCGGTGTGCGCAACAACTCGGGCGAAGTGAAGAGTGGTGAGGTCTGGGTGAATGAGCTTCGACTGAAGGAGTTCAACAACTCGGGCGGTTGGGCTGCACAGGGCACGCTCAATCTGCAGCTCTCCGACCTCGGCACCGTCAACGTGCAGGGCAAATATAGCTCGGCAGGCTTCGGCGGACTGGAGGAAGGCGTGGCACAGCGTTCTACCGACAACTACTCCAACTACACCGTGACGGCTAACGTGGAGCTTGGCAAGTTCTTCCCCGACAAGGCGAAGGTGACGGCGCCGCTCTACTACTCGGTTACTAAGGAGAAGACGTCGCCCAAATACAATCCGCTCGATACGGATATGGAACTCGACGACGCTCTCGAAGCTGCTGGCTCTAAGCATGAGCGCGATTCGATAGAAAGCATCGCCGTGACTAAGGTTACGCAGACCAACTTCTCGCTGTCGAACGTGCGTGTCGGCATACAGAACAAGCGCCACCCGATGCCGTACGACCCTGCCAACTTCTCGTTCTCGTACAGTCACAGCCACAGCTACACCACCGGCGAGACTACTATCTACGAGCGCGAGGACAACTGGCGCGGTGCGTTCAGCTATTCGTGGTCGCCTATATACAAGGCTTGGGAACCGTTCAAGAAGGTGAAGAGCCGTTCGAAGTGGCTCGATTTCCCGAAGAAGTTCGGACTGAACTGGCTGCCGCAGAACGTGGCGTTCAACACCGACATCACGCGCAACTACTATGAGTTGCAGGAGCGCGACATGGAGTCGACCGAGAACCAGAAGCTGCCGCTCACGTTCTCGTCACAGTTCTTGTGGAACCGCGAGTTTAACCTGCGCTGGGACCTCACGAAGAACCTGCACATGAACTTCCAGAGCGCCACGAACGCAGAGATAGAGGAGCCTTACACACCCGTAAACAAGGACCTCTATCCCGATAGCTACACGGCTTGGAAGGACTCTGTGTGGACATCCATCAAGCATTTGGGCAGACCGTTGAAGTATAACCAGTCGTTCCAGGCGTCGTACAAGCTGCCTATTAATCTCATTCCGGTGTTCGACTGGATAACAGCCGACGGATCGTACAACGCTACGTACAACTGGATGCGCGGTTCTGATCTCGAAGACGGCACTTCGCTTGGCAACACCATCGCCAACAACCGCCAGATAAACATCAACGGACAGTTCAACATGGAGAAACTCTACAACCATGTGCCGTTCCTGAAGAAGACCAACGACCGTTTCAAGAAGGACAACTCTGCCGCAAACCGCCGCAAGGCGGAGGAGGCAAAGAAGAAGAAACGCGAGGAGGCGAAGAAGAAGCGCGAGGCTGAAGCAAAAGAGAAGGGTGCAGCCGACGGCAATCAGAAGACGAAGAAGAAGCCGCCGTTCGCAAACGACTCCAACCCGCGCGACTTGCTGGCAAAGAAGAAGAAGGGCTTCGAGAAGGAGATAACGCTCATGCCCGACACCACTATCAAGGTGAACCACGGCAAACGCACGAAGCGCATCATAGTAAGCGGACGTACGGAGGCAGGCAGAGTGTTCCAGCTGAAGTACAAGCGTGTTGACGACAACAACATCCTTATATTAAATAAGGTGGATTCGGCAACGAAGATAAAGGTTTCGGTGATAGCGAAGGAACCGCTTGAGAACCAAAAGTGGTACCGTGCGGCGCAGAGCGTGGCTCGAGTGCTGATGATGGTGCGCAACGTGAGTCTGAGCTACCGCAACCAGTACGCCATGTCGATACCGGGCTTCAAGCCGATGGTAGGCAACATGTTCGGACAGGGTTCGGGCTACGGACCGCTGTCGCCGGGCTTGGACTTTGCGTTCGGCTTCGTAGGCGACTCGTATGTAGACAAGGCTCGCGAGAACGGATGGCTGATGATGGCAGACTCGCTCGCTACGCCGGCTACGACCAACCAGACCGAAGACTTGCAGCTGAGGGCTACGCTCGAGCCTGTGCGCAATCTGAAGATAGACCTCACGGCGTCGCGCGCCAAGACAACGGCACGCCAGGTGCAGTATATGTATGCTGGCAACCCGACCACACAGAGCGGAACATTCACCATGACAACGCTCTCGCTGCGCAGCGCGTTCGAGGGTTCGGGCAGCGCGAAGAACGGCTACAAGTCGGCATCGTTCGAGCGCTTCTGCAACTCGCTCGAAGGCTTCCGCAAGCGCGTCGAGGCACAGTATGCCGGTGCGGTATATCCTGCCGGATCGCAGCTTGCAGGCAAGAAGTTCGACGCGGCTAACGGCGGCGTCAACAAGTACAGCTCAGACGTGATGGTGCCTGCGTTCCTTGCAGCCTACACCAACATGGGCACGCAGATGTCGATATTCCCGACGCTTGCTCACCTGCTGCCCAACTGGACTATCAAGTACAGCGGACTGTCGAAGCTGCCGTGGTTCCGTGACGTGTTCAAGAGCGTCAACATCAACCACGCCTACAAGAGCGTATACGCTGTAGGTTCCTACTCGTCGTACAGCACGTTCATGGAGTACATGGGCGGACTCGGCTTCATCACCGACGCCACCACCGGCATGCCTACACCGAACTCTATGTACAATGTGTCGACGGTGAGCATCAACGAGTCGTTCTCGCCGCTGCTTGGCATCGACGTCACGCTGAACAACAACCTCACCGTTAAGGCTGAGTATCGCAAGACGCGCGTGCTGAGTCTGAGCATGACTTCAGTGCAGGTGAACGAGTCGTCGTCTAACGACTGGGTGATTGGCGCCGGCTACACCATTAACAACTTCAACCTCTTCGGAGGTGGCGGCAGCAACAAGCACCGCAAGGTGAAGTCGAAGCGCAACAGCGCAAGCAACAACTCGTCGCCGAGCCGCACACGCTCCTCAAACGGTGTGAACAACGACCTGAAGCTGCGTCTCGACCTGAGTCTGCGCAAGCAGGCGTCTATAAGCCGCGACATCGCCACGATGACTTCGTCGGCTAACAGCGGCAACACGGCGTTCAAGCTCGCCTTCTCTGCCGACTACACCGTGTCGCGACTGCTCACCATGAGCTTCTACTACGACCGACAGACCAACACTCCGCTGCTCTCGTCGAGCTCGTATCCGACAACAACACAGGATTTCGGACTGAGCATGAAGTTCTCATTGACAAGATAAACGAATTGAGAGTTGAAAATTTTCAACTCTCAATTTTAATTTGTATCTTTGCCCACACCATAACGAATATTACATTATAATATATAGCGATGAAAGATTTTAAGGACATAAAGATTGCTGTAGCCGGCACAGGCTATGTCGGACTGAGTATAGCAACACTCCTTTCGCAGCACCACCATGTGACAGCCGTAGACGTGATACCCGAGAAGGTGGAGAAGCTAAATAACCGCATATCTCCTATACAGGACGAATATATAGAGAAGTATCTGGCAGAGAAACAGCTGAACCTTGTAGCCACTCTTGACGGCAAGGCAGCGTATAAGGATGCCGACTTCGTGGTGATAGCCGCTCCTACCAACTACGACCCCGTGAAGAACTACTTCGACACGACGCACGTAGAGGAGGTTATCGACCTCGTGCTTGAGGTGAACCCCGACGCCGTTATGGTCATCAAGAGCACCATCCCTGTGGGTTATACACGTAGCCTCTACCTTAAATACGCTAAGAAGGGCGTAAAGCAGTTCAACCTGCTCTTCTCGCCCGAGTTCCTACGCGAGAGTAAGGCTCTCTACGACAATCTCTACCCGAGCCGCATCATCGTGGGCTACCCGAAGCTGATTGATGGCGAGAGCTACGCAGAGGAGAACGAAGCAATCCGTACCATCACCGACGTGGAGCGCATGAAGGAGGCTGCAAAGACCTTCGCCGCATTGCTACAGGAAGGCGCTCTAAAGGAGAACATCGACACGCTCTTCATGGGCATGAAGGAGGCTGAGGCGGTGAAGCTCTTCGCCAACACTTATCTGGCGCTGCGCGTGAGCTACTTCAACGAGCTCGACACATACGCCGAGATGAAGGGTCTCGACACAAAGGCAATCATCGACGGCGTAGGTCTCGACCCACGCATCGGCACCCACTATAACAACCCGTCGTTCGGCTACGGCGGCTACTGCCTGCCGAAGGACACCAAGCAGCTGCTCGCCAACTATGCCGACGTGCCCGAAAACCTCATCGAGGCCATCGTAGAGAGCAACCGCACACGCAAGGACTACATCGCCGACGCCGTGCTGCGCAAGGCTGGCTGGTACAGCTACAGCGAGAACAACCAGTACGGCGCAGAGGTGAACGCATGTGTCATCGGCGTATACCGACTCACCATGAAGTCGAACTCCGACAACTTCCGCCAGTCGGCTATCCAGGGCATCATGAAGCGCATCAAGGCAAAGGGCGCACAGGTGATAATCTACGAGCCGACACTCGAAGACGGCACAACGTTCTTCGGCAGCCGCGTGGTGAACGACCTCGAAGCGTTCAAGGCACAGAGCCAAGCCATCATCGCCAACCGCTACGACGCTTGCCTCGACGACGTTGCCGAGAAGGTATACACACGCGACATCTTCCGCCGCGACTAACACTTCTGTTCTGAGACGCCGTGCGTAGAACGAATGTATAAACGAAATAGGAAAATCCCTACCTGCGAATATGGTTTTTCACTTGCAGGTAGGGATTTTTTTGTATAATTTTGCAAGTGAAAGTTAGACGCAATGCCGCCTACTTCACAAACAAAAAGTGAAACAATAAAAACTCGAATATTATGAAACGATTAAGTACTTACCTCACACTCCTGGTTATGGCAGCATTGCCGTTCACCTTCACCAGTTGCGAAGAAGACTGGTACGACGGTTACGACTGGTACGACAAGCCTTACTACGACGCTACCGACTATGCTCTTGACCTTGCGCAGACGCTCAGCGGCACATGGGAGGGAACAATCATCAACGAGTACTACAACGAAAACGGCGAGCGCGAGCAGACCAAGTGCGACGCCGATTTCACCTTCGTGCAGTACCGCTCCGACGCCATCAACGGCACGGGATACGAGACCGACTACGACGGTCAGGGCAACCAGCAGACGCTGCGCTTCAAGTGGTATGTCGACTATCGCACGGGCAATGTGAACATCGAATACGTGAGCAGCGGCTACCGCTTCCTGCTCGACGCCAAAGGCAACAGCAAGTACTCTGGCTTCTCGCTCGACAACAACTACTTCGACGGCGTGATGGAGGGTGTGAACAACGACGAGTTTATCTTCTTCAGTCTCAATCGCGTCAGCGGATACAACGCTCCGCTTAAGACCAAGGCTACAGACGGAGCTGCAAAGACAGTACGCTTCGGCAAGGGCGAGAGAAAGCAGCTCTCAGACAGCGATGTGCCGGTGATGCTGCGCAGAAGATAAGCGGTTTCGCAGCTATCCGTAGCGGAGGTCTCCGGCCTCCGCAGCACCAAGTCTGACAGAAATATATGTTTGCAGAAAAAATCCCTCATATCTGTCAGCATCCTCGTAATACTCACATTATAAGCAGAATAAAGGCTGATAGATGTCGCTTTTCGAGGCGATATCTATCAGCCTTTATTCCAGCCACAGTTAGCTATCTTCCAGCTGCAATAAGGGTTCTTCTATCCTTATTCTTCTAATTCTTATCCTTCTTTACATTCTGTTCTTCTGACTGTCTCCTGCACCCGTACCCTTATACTTGCTTCTCGTAGTATTGAACTTGTAGCGGACTGTCAATGATATTTTGCTTGTTGAGAACTCATCGAAGATAGTTTCCTTCAGTTTGCCGTACTTACCTATAATATGACTGTCGTTCGTGCCGAACACGTCGCTGACATAAAGTTGCAGAGTCAGGCAGTCTTTCATGAAACCTTTGTATATAGACAGGTCGGTGTTGAACATAGGTTTGTAGATATAATGGTTCTCTTCATATCCCTTTGTGATGTAAGTCATCATAACGGAGAACATCGCCCATTTCGTATCGAATGTGTTGTTGAATCGGAACATCGCCACCGGTTTGTTAAGATACTGTTCGTCTCTTGTCTCCAACTCGAACCATTGCTTCTCGACCATTGCCGACAGCATAGGATGCCAGATGCCGAAGGTGGGCTGCAAGTTGAGCGTTGAAGTCACATTATTGTACGATTTGCCGTTTATCATTCTCATCAATCCGATGGTGGTATTGTCCTTATACATCTCCACCGTCTGATAAATAGGATCGGATACATGTTCATAAGTCAGGTTGAACGTAAGCCATTTGTAGGCAAGGTCGTAACTTATATTTCTTGAAATCTCTGAGACAAGAAACGGGTTACCGGTCTCGTATGTATAGTGATTGCTATACTGCACGC
>ERZ1026901.953-NODE-953-length-19225-cov-6.867814_pt1 | contig 19225 bp, 15 predicted proteins | sample MGYA00380179_ERZ1026901 | MGnify/ENA primary metagenome ERZ1026901 (study PRJEB33269, sample SAMEA4719815) | human gut metagenome | biome: human-associated habitat; feature: organic feature; material: feces | place: Cameroon | collected 2013-10 ... | reverse complement strand
TTCTGCAAGCGGAATCTTCCGCCGAAGAAGACGAAAGGATTAAAGGCATGATAAAGGAAACAAATGCACCGGAGGAGACCTTCGCCTTTGGAAAAATGCTTGGGGAACAGGCAAAGCCGGGTGAAGTGATCTGTCTGAACGGCGATCTCGGCGTCGGGAAAACAGTTTTTACGAAGGGCTTTGCTGAGGGACTCGGAATCACGGAGCCGGTAAACAGCCCTACCTTCACGATCGTCCAGCAGTATGACAGCGGAAGAATGCCGCTGTACCATTTTGATGTGTACCGGATCGGCGACATCAGCGAGATGGATGAAGTCGGATACGAAGACTGCTTCTACGGGGATGGTGTGACGCTCATCGAGTGGTCCAACATGATCGAGGAGATCCTGCCGGAACATGTGAAGACCGTCACGATTGAAAAGAACCTGGAGAAAGGTTTTGATTACAGAAAGATCACGGTGGAGGACAAATAGATGCGGATTTTAGGAATTGAGAGCTCCTCACTGGTGGCATCGACGGCCATCTATGAGGATGGGATCACGATGGCGGAATATACGGTGGATTTCAAGATGACCCATTCACAGACTCTGCTGCCGATGATCGATGAGATGGTAAAACTTGTCGGGATCGATCTGAACACGATCGATGCGATCGCGGTGTCAGGCGGTCCGGGATCCTTTACGGGACTCAGGATCGGCTCTGCGACTGCGAAGGGACTTGGACTGGCATTAAATAAGCCGCTGATCCATGTTCCGACGCTTGACGCGACAGCGTACAACCTGTTCGGTGCATCCGGACTGATTTGTCCGATCATGGATGCGAGAAGAAACCAGGTCTACACGGGAATCTATCGCTTTGAGAAGAAATTTGAGACCGTGATGGATCAGGATGCGATGGATATGGGCGAGCTGATCGAAAAACTGAACGCGATGGGCGAGCGCGTGATCTTCTTAGGTGACGGTGTGCCTGTTTACGAGAAGCAGATCGCGGAGAAGATGACCGTGCCTTATGATCTTGCCCCGGCGCATGTAAACCGCCAGAGAGCCGCATCTGTGGCCGCTCTCGGTGCTGTCTATTTTGCGGAGGGAAAGACGGAGACTGCCATGGAGCATAAGCCGGACTACCTGAGAAAGTCCCAGGCGGAGCGGGAGCGTGAGGAGAGAGAGGCTAAGAACGCTTGATCATTCATTATCCAGGTTATTATAAAAAGTTTCGCTGTCTTGCGGGGGAATGTCCGGATACCTGCTGTATCGGATGGGAGATCACCGTGGACAGGGAGACGGAAAAAACATATCAGAAACTCCGGAAGGGGAAAAGTGAGCTGGCAGAGCGCCTGAGAAGATCAGTCCGCCGCCGTCTCATTATCCCGGACGGAGACAGATGCCCGTTCCTTGCTGGGGACGGGCTTTGTGATCTCTGCAGGGAATACGGGGAAGCGGCGATGACGAGGACCTGCAGGCGCTATCCGAGACATGTGGAGGATTTTGGAGATATCCACGAGGTGGAGCTTTTATGTTCCTGCCCGGAGGCGGCGAGACTGATCCTGTCGGAGGATTTCCGGCTTATCACGAGGAACATGCCGGAGCGAAAAGGAAATACGGACGGGATCGATGAGGAGCGCCTGGCGCTTTGGTTTTCCGTCAGGGAGCAGGTGTTCGCGATGGCGGGAGACCGCAGAATGTCGCTTTGGGCTCGCATGAGGCGGATCCTGGCATTTTGTCATGACGTGCAGGGAAAACTGAGAAGAGAAGATACGGCTGGCGTGGAGGCGCTTGTGGAGCGGGCGAAAGAAACTGCATGCAGAAGAAACGGGGCGGATCCTGTTCCTGATCTGATAGATGGAGACAAAACAGGAGATCATCTGCAGATGAAGGAAGAAAGGATGACGGAAAGAAATGTGCCGGGAAGATTGAAAGAAGCCGATCACAGGGAAAAAGATTGGAAAAAAACTAACGATGTATACACACCAGGGAAGGCAGACATGCATAACCTGGAAGAGCGTTTTTCCCTCATGGCGGATTTTTTCGCCGAGTTTGCATCCCTCTCCACGATCGGACACGGATTCCCGGAACTTTTGGAGCGCAGCAGGACGTTTTTGTATCATTCGGAGGACAGCCGCAGCCGGTATGAGGAACGGCAGCAGGAGTTCCGCCGGAATATGCCGGAGGCGGAAGTCTGTACGGAACGGCTCCTGTTCTATTTCCTGTATTCGTTTGTGATGCCGGGGTTCTACGATGGGGATCTTTATACGAAAGCGAAAATGGCTGTGCTTGGCGCTGTGGCAGCGGAAGAGCTGGAGATGGCGGAGTATTTCAGAGATCCCGGGAAGTATGGGAAGAGAACCGGAGATGGCAGAGGGAAAGATGCAGAGCCTGTAACGTCTCTGGAAAATGATGAAATGGTCACAGAAAGATCTGCGAAAGAACGGATCTCAGCACTCTCCCACACCGCGTATCTCTTTGTGAGACAGATAGAAAATTCAGCGGAAAACAGGGATCTGCTGGAACAATTATTAAAACAGCCGGAATTTGGGATCCGTAGACTGGTGGGGGCGGATTAGATCCAGCCCCCATCCATTTTAATGATCTGACCGGTCAGATATTCCGGTGCTTCGACGAGTTTCATGACGAGGTCAGCGACTTCCTCGGGTTTTCCCATGCGTCCGGCCGGGATCTCATCCAAAAGCATCGCATGTTCTTCCTCGGAGAGAAAACCGTTCATCTCGGTGTCGATCGCGCCGCAGGCGATCGCGTTGACCTGGATATTCGACGGGGCGAGTTCTTTTGCGAGAGCCATCGTGAGACCGTTGACGCCGCCTTTTGTGGCAGAGTAGGCCGCTTCGCAGGAGGCCCCGCAGATACCCCAGACGGAAGAGATATTGATGATCTTTCCGCTGTGGTTGTGGATCATCCCGGGGATCGCAAGTTTGGCGCAGTGGAAGACGGAGGAGAGATTCGCGGAGACGATCCGGTTCCAGTCTTCAAAGCTCAAGTCCTGTAAGAGGCCGATGATGGAGATCCCGGCGTTGTTTACGAGGACATCCACATGACCGAAGCGGGACTCGATCTCCTGAAACAGGCGCTTACAGTCTTCCGGATTTCCGACATCCGCCTGTACCGCCAGGCACTCTGCACCGAGCGTCTCCACTTCTTTTTTCACTTCTTCCATCCGGTCCGCACTTCTGGCGCAGTTGATCACGACCCGGTATCCGCAGGAAGCAAATTTTAAAGCCACGGCCCGCCCGATCCCGCGGGAGGAGCCGGTGACGAGAACTGTTTTTTTCATAGAGAGACACCTCATTTTTTATTTCTCCCTTTCATGTGTGGGAGAGATGTATAATTGCTCTTCAATCGAAGAGGGGAAAGTCGTCCGGCTTTCCGATGTGCGAAGTATAACATATCAGGTTAAATCATACAATGGTAACGATGAAAATCCCCCCGAAATATTTCGGAGGGATTTTGTGTAAGTTTATTTCTGCTGTCTCGCCTCATTCAGGCTCATTCCGCCGCGGACGAGGTCTTCGATCCGGTCTTCCTTTGCTTTGATCTTTTCGGCTTCTTCGAGAACATCCTTTAAATATGCATTCGGAACGATGGCAACACCGGTGCGGTCCATGAGGACGAGGTCTTCCGGGCAGATCTGGACGCCGCCGATGAATACCGGGACATCGGTGTCAACCGTCTCCATGAAACGGGCGCTTTTTACCGGGCTTGAGCTGCCCAGATAGACCGGGAATTTCAGGTCTGCGATCTCGTCGATGTCGCGGAGACTTCCGTTTGTGAGTTCCCCCATAACGCCGCGCATCTGGGCTCTTGTGGCTAACATGGCGCCGCCTGTGGCGATATCGGTAAGACCGGTCGCCTCGATGACGAGAAGATCGCCGTATTCGGTCTGGGTGTCGATGATGGATGCCTGTTTTGTCAGCGCTTTTCCGTCGAATGCAGTCTTTCTGCGCATCTGGCGGATCGTCTTCGCAAAGCCTGCAGTACGCGGCTGGTAGACATCCAGAGCGTGAAGTCCGAGTACAACTCCGGAGCGGAGTCCGAGATTGTCCATGGAATCGGAGATGTTTGCAGTCGGAAATTTTTTGTAGTTTTCGATCCAGTAGGTTCGTTCTTCTTTATTGAACATGGTCATTTGTATCACAGCGTTTCTGCATTCATACAGCTGTGATTCTCCTTTCTAAATAATGATAGATCATTTCCGGAAGAATCATTTGAATTCTTCCCAGGTGGTCATAATTTAATTTTAGTATATCAGAAAAACAGCAGGGGTTTTATGAATTTGGCGCAATTCATCATGCCAAAATGTCATGAAGATCCATTCCTTAAATTTATTACTTTTTAAGGAAAATGCCCGATGAAGATTCACCAGGCATTCCAAAGGATGTATTTGGGACCTTCAGTCCCTGAATGAACAAAAAAATGGAATAATCGAAATTATTTAGCAAATTAGCATATTCACGCAATAATCTTATAAATTCCAATAAAAGCAAATACAGCCAGAACTGCAAGCGCGATAAAGGACACCGCAAACAGCTCCACAAACAGGCGGTTCTGTGGGAATTTCTCGTCCGCATTCTCCTGCTGGGCAACACCCGCCATGATGAGGGCGCCGGTCGTGGAGATCGGAGTGAATCCGGAGACGGTTCCGCCGATGACGATCACGGAGACGAGCTCCAGGGCAGTCACGCCGCCGATGCTCGCAGCAAGTCCGCTGGCTGTCGGGATCAGCGTCGGGAACACAACGCCGAGTCCGGAGCTGAAGAAGGACATGAGGCCTGCGGCGATCGCCATGATCGTTGCGGCTGTTTTCGGTCCCATCACAGATTCCAGACCATCGACCATGATGTCGATGCCGCCGGAGATCGAGATGACGTTCATCAGGATACCGACACCGAGAACCATGATGATGACATTCCACGGGATCATCTTGAATGCAGTCTTTTCATCACCGCATCCGAGAACGATAAGGACGGAGCCGACAGTAAAACCGGTAAGTCCGACATTCCAGGAGAAGAACAGGGCGCCGATCGCGAGAGCGGCAAGTCCTGCTAAGGAGAGCCACTGATTTTTACTGAATTTCGGAAGAACATCCTGATGGTTGGTGTGCGGAGCAACCTGCCAGCCTCTGTAGTAAATATATACGAGAACTGCGACAACGAGGGCTGTCACGGTCAGGCACATCATGATCGGAACAGTATTGCCGGTAAGTCCCTGGGATTCCATAAGCTCACGGACAACGGCACTCTCCGGAGTCAGCGGGCTCATACGTCCGGACATAACGCCGAGATCGCCGATGATTGCCGTCATGATCGGGTTCACACCTGCGGATATCGCAACCGGGATCGCGATGACCGGAACGATCGCGAGAGACGGGATAGCTCCCGGTCCCACCGCACAGATCAGGAATCCGAGCAGGTACATGACGAACGGGATCAGCGCCTTGTGCGGTCCGACAAGCGCTACCATTTTTTTTGCGAGAAGCTCCAGAGTTCCGTTTTCGTTGATGATGGCAAAGAGATAAGTGATGCCGATCATCTGCATGCAGAGGGAGGAACTGAAGCCTTTGATGATGTCTCCGGCCTTGATCCCGTAGACGAGGCCGAGGATCATGGAGAAGCCGATACATAAAATTCCGACATTTGCCTTGCGGACAAAGCCGATAACGATGGCTGCTAAAAGAGCAATCAGTGAAATAAGACCAAGATTCATATGTGCACCTCCCTATCGGAATGTGATGCAGACCGGACTTTCGGCTGCGATCACGCGGCCGGTGTATTCCATGCGGCTCTGTTCAGAGTCAAGCTTCATCTCGATGATCGTATCGCTGTCCTCGTTTGCCATGTAGAAACGGCTGTAATCCGGGTTGAAGGTGATGAAGCGCGGGGTGAGTCCCATTGCCGGGTAGTAGCCGAGTTCCTTCATGTAACCAGTCTCCTGGTCGATGCGGTAGAGAACGATGGACTCGTGAATGCGGTTGGAACCGATGAGGATCTCACCGTTTTTGTCGAGCAGAGAGGCGCTGGCCTGTCCTTCGCCTGTGTAGGTTTCCGGAAGTGTCGGCAGATTCTGACGTGCATGAAGCTTTCCATTCTCAGCATCAAAGCCGAAGTATGTCATTTTATTGCCTTTTTCATTGATCAGGTATGCGTAGCGGTTGTTCGGATGGATCGCGATGTGGCGCGGCTCATCGTACTCTCTGGAGCGGAAGCAGTCGGTCTCGGTGAGAGTCCCGTTTTCTGCGTCAAAGCGGTATACGAGAACCTGACCGTAGCCCTGGATCCTTCCCTGGGTCACAACAAAAAGGTAGGTCTTTGTCTGATCCCAGATACACTGGTGTGCGAAGGAGACAGTTCCCTCTTTTTTGCCAGGAAGATGAGTCTCAGAGACGATCTCGCCGAGGCTTCCGTATTCATTTCTCTTAATGACATAGACAGCGCCGCCCTGAAGAGCAGCAACGACTAAAAAGCGGTTTGTTCTGTCAGCAGTGATGAACACCGGATTTTTTCCGCCGATTTCGATCATATTTAACGGAGATAAAGTTCCGTCTTCAAGAATTTTATAGCTGGAGACTTTTGTCTTGTCTCCGTGTACGGAATAGAGAAAGTTTCCCTCATTGTCGAGTGTCTGGTAGGATGGATTTTCCTCCTCCGTCTTTAAACACTGGATCAGGTTCCAGTCTCCGGTCTTGTCGTTGATCTCGAAAACTTTTAAGCCTTTTCCGCGTGCATTTCGTTCTTTTGTTGTTCTGCAGCCCACATAAGCGTAGCTCATTTCCTTTTCCTCCTGAGATGAATATAGATCATATAAAAGATACCCACTTGATCACGTTACGGGATTCCCAGATCCGATGCCGGATTTCCTGCAGCCGGAGTGATGGCTTCAGGGAAAGATCGGAGGGATCCTGTCTTGTGATATCTTTATGATAAATTATTAACATGTCAAATGGAAATTCAGGAAAAGAATAGGCGCGGTATTCCATTATGGAATATCACGCCGGATTACAAACAGGTTTCAGACAGCCGGATCCAATTTCAGTTTACTCCGTAATAGTTTTCCACAAACCGGATAAAATCAGAGATTCCCTCGCTTTTATAGCAGCGGTCCGAGATCAGCATGGAGACTTTTCTGGAAACAGGATTTCCGTCCCGGTCATAGGCAGGGATCAGTTGTAGTTTTTCCTCGTCGATCTTCCAGTCATCTCCGAACACGAAACAGATCCCGAGCCCGTTTTCTGCCATTTCGATGGCGATGTCAAAGTAGGGAACCTGCTGTTTCTCATGGGGACTGCTTCCGAACTGACTTTTCCACCATTGATTGATGATCATGCGGACCATCGGATTATAGAAGGTCTCGATGAGTGGCATATGTTCGATGGAATCCATGGTTGCTGTTTTCGGGGCAACGATGTAGAGCTCTTCCTGAAACAGGCATACCTGGTCACCGAGATACGGGAAATCGCCGCAGACGAGACCGATATCGATCGTATCGTCGATCAGATCCTTTAAGATCACATCGCTGGAGTTGGAAATTGTCTTGATATAGAGATTGGCTCCGCTTTTCTGGTATGCGGCGAGGAGTTTCGGAAGATGGCGCTTTGCAAACGAGTTTGGGACGCCGATTTTTAAGGATTCCATTTTTGTATGGCGGTCTGCAAAGTGGTCCTCGATCTCCTGGAGAAAATCCAGCATGATGTTTGCCTTCTGTACCAGATATTTTCCGTCTTCTGTGAAAGTTACGCCGCGGCTTGTCCGTTCCACGAGCTGGCGGCCCCACTCACCCTCGATCGACTGCAGCCGCTTTGTCAGGGCGGACTGGGTCATAAAGAGGGCGTCGGCGGCCTTTGTGATGCTGCGCTTTTCATATAATACTTTTAAAATTTTCCAGTCAATGTTTTTCATAGAAGTTCCTTCTTAAAAATAAGCAGATGAAGATGAAAATGAAGCAGCAAGCGATTCCGTATATTTTATAAAATCGGCAAGCTTCTCAGGCAGTCGTTTCTCCTTCGGGTACACAAACCAGGTCTTTCTCGTCACCGGTGTTCCGTCCGGCCATGTAAGCGGCGTGAGCGTCAGCTGATACCGGTTCTCAAAGTTTTCCGGCAGAAAACTCAGGGCATAGCCCATCCCCTCATCGATCAGCTTCCATGCCCCGTCGATGTGCCCGACCATCATTCCGGACGGGTAAGCGCTCTCAAAGCACATTTCCCACCATCTGTTCAGGAGCCCGGTCGTCTTTTCGTTCGTTTTATAGTCCAGCCGGTGCATTCCGGGAAGCGCAGACACTTCCACGGCTCCTTTCGTGACAAGGAAACCGCGGGTCTCCCCTAACAGAGTCCTGTTTACCGGTCCCTCATAATCCCCGCGCAGAAATCCTACGTCCACAGAACCATCGAGAACCTGGCGGTAAAGTGCATCACTGGAATCATTGACGATCCGGAAGTTTATATTTGGATGCGCGATCTGGTACGGAACAAGCACATCCGCGAGCGAGTATTTGCTGTAAGTATAGGAAGCGCCGATCACGATCTCCGTCAGTGCGGCATCCTGCAGTTTTTTTAATTCTTCCTTTGTGTCATGGAACAGCTCCAGATATTTTTCTGCCTGTGCCGCAAGAAAATTTCCTTCTGCGGTGAATGTCAGGCCTTTTGGCGTCCGGTCCACAATGGTACATCCCCATTCGGTCTCCATCTGTTTTAAACGCTTTGTCAGGGTCGGCTGCGTCATAAAAAGGAGATTTGCCGTTTTCGTCAGATTTGATGTTTTATGCAGTTCATAAAGAATTCTCCAGTCGGAGTCTTTCATGGAAAAATCACATCCCTTAAGTCATGGTAACGATTCCGGGGCGAGAAATATGCAGACCTACGGAATCGTTTCATGGATTCGTAGTATTATTTTACGACAGAATCGGCAGCTTGTCCCGTTTTTTAGAGAAAAATTTTGCTTTTGCAAGTACCCCATTCCACTTTTGAATCATTTCATTCCACCTTTCAATTTTATTTTCCCGGCTGCCGATGATATGATGAGACCAGATCAAAAGTAATTTGAGCGTGATCGGCGCCGCAAAATTTCAGAAAGTCAGAGTCGGCAGATCGTGCAGATGAAGAAGAAAATAAAAAAGTGAAAACAGCAGTTATGAAGATTGTGATGGAGGTTTTACCATGGGAAAATCATTGACCAGAAAAATTATCGAGTCCCACTATGTTTCCGGCAGCATGACTCCGGGCGAGGAAGTTTTTATTAAAGTGGACCAGACCTTAACCCACGACATCAATGCCGTTATGACATACCTGGCATTTGAAGCGATCGGACTTGACCGGATCCGCACGGAGTGCAGTGTCAGCTACCTGGACCACAACCTGCTCTATGTGGACAATAAGACGCCGGATGACCATATCTACTTACAGTCTGCGGCAAAGCGATTTGGTGTCCATGTCTCCAGACCGGGAAACGGGATCTGCCATGCGGTTCATGTTGCGAGATTCGGTGTGCCTGGAAAGGTCAGCATGGGCGGTGACAGCCACACTCCGCACGGCGGCGCGATTGGCATGCTCTGTATCGGAGTCGGCGGAATGGATGTTGCGACTGCAATGACCGGTGTTCCGATGCGCCTCACCATGCCGCGTGTCGTGAAGGTAAATCTTACCGGTTCCTTAAAACCCGGCTGCAACCCGAAGGAAGTCATCTTAAAAATGCTCCAGCTCGTCACGATCAAAGGCGGACTTGGAAATGTATATGAGTATGTAGGACCAGGCGCGGCAGCTCTGGAGGTCCCGGCGAGAGCCACGATCGCCAATATGGGTGCTGAGATGGGTGCGACAACCTCGATTTTCCCGGCGGATGCGCAGGTGAAAAAGTTCATGACTGCGCAGGGACGCGGCGACCAGTATGTGGAAATGCTGCCGGACGAGGATGCAGAATACGACGAGTGTATCGACATCAACTTAAGCGAGCTGGAACCGCTGATCTCATGTCCACATCAGCCGGACAACGTCATCCCGCTAAAGGATGCAGAGAAAAAGCGCGTTCAGCAGGTATTTATTGGAAGCTGTACGAATGCGAGCTACGCAGATATCGCAAAAGCTGCTCTCGTGTTCAACGGACATCATGTCAACGATGACGTGAGCTGCACATGTGCGATCGCTTCGAAACAGACTTACCGTGAGCTGATGCGTGACGGCTATATCGATATGCTGCTCGCAGCAGGAGTCCGGATCCTTGAGATCGCATGCGGCCCGTGCTGCGCGATCGGCCAGACACCGGCAACAGACGGAGTCGCTGTCCGCACTTCCAACCGGAACTTCAAGGGACGCGCCGGAAATCCGACTGCGAAGATCTACCTGGTAAGCCCGGAAAGTGCCGCTGCGACTGCGATCATGGGAACATTTGCGACCGCAGAGGACATCATGGGCGAGAACGTGAAGATCCTCGGCGAGATCAAAGAGCCGGATCAGTACATTGTTGACGATTCCATGATCATTCCTCCGCTCTCCGAGGAGGAAGCGAAAAAGGTTGAGATCGTCCGCGGACCGAACATCAAGTTCCTTCCGGTTCCGGAAGCTCCGACCCAGTATCTCTGCGCTCCGATCAGCTTAAAGGGACGCGACAATATCTCCACCGATGATATTACTCCGGCCAGCGCTGAGTTCTCCAGCATGCGCTCCAACATCCCGCTGATGTCCCGGTACTGCTACCACCGCTATGATCCGGAGTTCGCAGCACGGGCGAAAGCCATGGGTAAGAGTATCATCATTGGCGGAGAGAATTACGGACAGGGATCTTCCCGTGAACATGCGGCGATCAACCCGATGTATCTCGGTGTTAAAGCTGTTATTGCAAAGAGCATCGCCCGTATCCACAAAGGAAACCTTGTAAACCACGGCGTGATCCCGATGTTATTCGAGGATCCGGCCGACTATGACCGCCTTGACCAGAATGACGAGCTGGAGTTCGAGAACCTCCTCGACCAGATTCCGACAAGATCTATTCTCATCAAGGACAAGAAAAAAAATTTCACCTTCCGTGCCCGTCTGGATCTCACAGACAATGAGATCGCAGTTGTATTAAGCGGCGGACAGTTATCTTTCTTAAAGAAACAGCTGGCAGCGGAAGCGGCAAAATAGAATGCGGATGCAGAAAACGCAGTCATACTCCCTCGTATGGCTACGTTTTCTGCATCATATTAATCACATCATTTTTTTCGAATAAAACCGAGTCGGAATGAACCGAATAAGAATTGAAAAAATATAAAAACATGTTATAATATATTCGAACAAAACCGAGTCGGAGGTGACCGAATAAAATGAAATTTATCGGAAGGAAGGAACAACTGGGAAAACTTAATCGAGCAATTGCCAAAACGAATAAAGAGGAAGCGATGCAAAACGTTCTGATCTATGGTCGAAGACGGGTAGGAAAAAGTGAGCTGGTGAAGCAGCTTCTCAAAAGTACAGCGTGTCCAAGCATTTATTATGAGTGCAAGCAGGTGGCAGAAGAAAGCAACGCACAGGGGATCTGCAATATTTTATCGGAAGAGTTACATCTTCCAAAACTTGGATATCAATCTATAGAGGAGGTTCTTGAGTACATTTTTCAAAGATCTTGTGAGGAGAATATGATTTTTGTCCTGGATGAATATCCATATCTGAGGGAAAATATCAAGGGAATGGACAGCATTCTGCAGGCGCTGATTGATAAATACAGAGACTCTGCAAAACTCACATTTATTATTCTGGGATCCTTTGTAGAAATCATGAGAAATCTGCTGGAGCCTTCTAACCCGCTGTATGGTCGCATTGATCTTACGATTAACCTAAAACCAATGGATTATTATGAGTCTGCCGAGTTCTATCCGGCATTTTCTGAAGAGGATCGAGTAAAGATTTATTCTGTATTTGGAGGTATCCCATATTACAATCGTTTAGTGAATGATTCCATCTCTGTTGAGGAGAATCTGATGGAACTTTTGGTTGCTCCAGAGGCGCGTTTGGAAAATGAGGTTTCTATGTACTTAAATGCGGAAATCTCCAAAATTGTAAACGCAAACGAGGTATTTGAAGCTTTGTCTAGGGGATATACCAAGTATAAAGACATCCTCGATCAGTCACATGTATCCAGTGGTCCGACATTAGTAGATGTACTTGAAAAACTCTCTAAGATGGAAGTGGTCGAGAAAAGAACACCGATTAATGATGAGGGGAATAAAAGAAAAGCAAGCTACCATATCAGTGATCCACTTTCAGCATTTTATTATCGGTATATTTTTCGGTATGCCTCGCAGAGAAAGATCATGGACCCGTCGATTTTTTATGAAAAATATATCCGAGAGGATTTTGAATCCTTCTATGTTCCGCACTATTTCGAAGAAATCTGTAAGCAGTACTTGATTCGAAAGAACAGGGGTGGAGAGATTTCTCCGGTGATTGAAAAGATCGGAAAGTACTACTATGATCTCCCGGCAGAGAAAAGGAACGGAGAATTTGATGTTGTTACACAGGACGAAAACGGATATGTCTTTTATGAAGTTAAGTTTCGAAAAGAAACAATTCCGGCGGGAATTGTTCGAGAAGAAATTGAGCAGGTAAAGGCAACCGGAATGAACTGCCATAAATATGTGTTTGTTTCAAAATCTCCAGTTGACTTGGATGGAATAGAAGAAGCAGTGGAAGTCATAAGACTAACAAATTTATGGAATTGAAATCTAAATAAAGAGCCTTACATAGCCAGACATTGAGCCCCACATCAGTGTCTGGCTATTTTTGTGCTCGTTTTCCGGAATAGGTGCACATGTGAAGGAAGATGAGAACGATAGATGTCACAGCTGTATTGCAGCAAATAACAATCGCCGATATGGCACAAAAACAGGAGAAAATAACTTATGGTATTTTTCAACAGCGCAGTAATCGTACTGCAGACTCTCGTGGTCGCACTTGGTGCAGGTCTTGACTTTGACTTTTTTCAAAATTCATAGACAGAGGGAATATCCCGCGTTATACTGTCAGAAAAGAGAAAGGGGCAGTGTTTTATGGATTTCAAGGACTTATCCTACGTATTAGCTATTGCAAAGTACCAAAACATCACAAAAGCCGCTGATGCGCTGTATATTACCCAGCCTACGCTGACGAAATTCTTGCAGTCTCTTGAGTACCAGATGGGGCAGAAGCTGTTCCGCAAGCTGGGGCATAAATTCGTGCTGACCTATGCGGGGGAGCGATATGTGGTTAAGGCTACAGAAATTCTGAACCTGAAAAAAGAGCTGGATCAGGAGATGAACGATATCATCAAGAATAACCACGGTTTTTTGAAAATTGCCTTTCCCACTATGCGCGGAGCCTATATGCTTCCGTGTACTCTGCCGGTATTCAATCAGATGTACCCCAATGTCCGGTTAGACGTGATGGAGGAACACTCTGGCAAGCTGGAGGGAATGATTCTAAATGGCGAAACCGATCTGGCATTTTTCAATCTGCCCATCAAAAGCCCGGACATTGATTATGAGGTTATCAAGCATGAGGAAGTGCTGGTAGTCATGGCGGCGAGTCACCCCCTTGCCCATAGCGGCGTGATTCGTGAGGGATGTAAATACCCTTGGGTGGATTTGCAGCAATTAAAGGATGTGCCTTTCATTATGCAGATTCCCGGTCAGCGCACCCGGGAAACAGTGGATCACCTGTGCCGCAAGTCAAATTTTACCCCCATTGTGAGGCTGGAAACCAGTAATATCCCAGCGGCCGTGCAGCTGGCAGGAAAGGGCTACGGCTGTTTCTTTGTGACGGAGACCCACCTGCGGCACATCACTCAAACCGATCCGGTGGTCTGTTTCTCCGTAGGAGAGCCATGCACCACGGTGGATTTCGTTGCAGCGTTCCGGAAAAACAGCTATCTGCCTTACCATGCCCGAGAATACATCACCATTGTGAAGAATTTTACATAAAAGCAAAACGCACCGCAGGTTGACAGGCGGTGCGTTTTGCTTTGGATATGGATGCTTAATAGAACAGGCCGAATAGGTTGAACATGCCCAGAGCGGACAGCAGCACATTCAGCGCTACATTTGCGACACTCAGCAGGAAGAGCTGCTTGAACATCTTGTTCATTTCTTCGTTGGAGGTTTCCCGAGCAGCGGAGTAGGAGGACATGATGATAGCACCACCGGTAGACAGAGGGCTGATTGCAGCAGCGAAAGATGTTGCAACGACAGTGGAAATCAGTTCCACGAAGTTGACAGAGCCTGCAAATTCGGCGGCTACATCTGCGGCGATGGGGAACAGAGCAGGCATGACCATACCGGTGGTGGAGCTTACCCAGCTCAGGATGCCGGAGGTTGCGGCAAGGATGGGGGTGGCGGTTTTTTCCGTCATCAAGCCGGTGAGAAAGTTGGAGATCAGGTCGATGCCGCCCAGCTTCTTGATGACATTAATCAGGGCGCCCACGCCGCAGATGAACACCAGAGTTCCCCAGGGGATACTCTTAATGGCTTTCTTTTCATCGGCGCAGCCCAGCAGAATCAGCACGGAGGCGGCAACGAAGGCAAACAGTCCGGTGTCAAGCTGGAAGCCGATGCAGCAGATAACCATGACAATGATGGCCGCGATGGTGCAAAGCTGATCCCGGTTAAATTTGAAAATTTCAGACAGCTTCAAAGGGTTGTCGGCCTTAACCTTGTAACTCTTAAAGGCGATGTACAAAATCAGCGTGAAGAGAAAGCCGGAAATTAGAGTGGACAGGAACAGATGCAGGCCAAAGCCATCATAGCCCAGAGGCTCAGCAAGGCTCTTTGCCAGAACGCCTGTCAGGGACAGGGGAGAGGCACAGCCTGCGTTGGCGCCAAGTTTGGCAAAGAGGGCTGTTGCCACAGGGTTGATGTCCATTTCAAAGGCCAGATACATGGCAAAGGTGGTCATCAGAATGCCAGCGGCAATATGACCTGGGCCAATGGCGGAGATGAAGGCAGACAGGAAGAACATTAGAACCGGAATCAGCACGGTATGCTTACCAACCAGAGCCACAACCTTCTTAGAGAACAGCTCCAGTGTGCCGTTAGCGGAGGCCATACCGAACAAAAAAGTAACACCCACCAGTGTGACGAACATGGAGCTGCTGAAACCTCCGGCAATTTCCTTGGCGCTCATGCCGCCGCAAGTACCTAGAATAAACGCAACGCCCAAAGACAGGAAACCCAGATTCACTTTCTTAATGAAGCCGATGGCTACCACGACCACCAATACAATAAGGCTGATAACAGAAAAATCCATCTTTTCTTTCTCCTTTATTAAATGTGGGCAATTCCGTCTAACAGGAAATTAGCGGTACGGAAGCCGAAGGTGTCAAAAATTACAGGGGAAACACTGTTTTCTTCAAAATCCACGCCGCATTCCAGAATACCGCTGGGATGTCCGATACGGATGAATTGGGTATCGGTGTCGGGTGAGAGTACCTGATTGACCACGCTGCCTGGTACAACGGCGGCTGCCGCAGTGCACATGGCTCCGGTCATGGCATAACTGGGGTGTGCCTTCTGCATGGACATCATCCGGGAAAGCAGATCAACGGAGGCTTTCTTCACGGAGACTCCCTCCGCGGTAATGTAGTCTTCAGCTTCACCAACAAAGGTCATCTTGGGGATGCCAGGGGTCTCCCATGCGGAACGGGTGTAATCGGCTATCAGATCCAGCTTCACTGCAGCCAGACCCCGGACGGTTTCCAAAAGCTCCAGTTTTTCCGCATTGGCGTTCAGTTCCTCAGGGGTTTCCCTGCCGGTGAGTCCCAAATCCTTTGCCTTGACAAATACCAGGGGATTGGCGGCGTCCACAATAGAAACTTCTATTTTTCCATAACCGGGAACATTCAAAATGTCAACAGGATTCCCGGTGGGCAGCAGGCCTTGTCCAAGGGTACCCGCTGGCTCCACGAATTTCAGCTTGATGGGGCTGGCAGTGCCGGGTACACCAGCGATGGCGAAGTCACCGTCGTAGACCACCTGCCCGTTTTGGGTGTGAACATCGGCGATGATGATCTTGTCCGTGTTGGTATTGTAGATACGAACGGGGGTGATGCCCTCCTTTGCCTCAATCAGTTTCTTCTCAATGGCGAAGGGTCCGACACCGGAGGAGATGTTGCCGCAGTTGCCCTTGTAGCTTACCAGGGGCTTGTCCACGCTGACCTGGGCGAAGGTATAGTCCACATCTGCGTCGTCACGGTCTGATTTTTTGATGATGGCTACCTTGCTGGTGACGGACTGTGCGCCGCCCAAGCCGTTGATCTGTTTCTTGTCAGGGCTGCCCATCAGCTTCAGCAACAGCGGCTCCCAGAGCGCCTTGTCCTTGGGAAGATCCTCTTCCAGAATGTATATGCCCTTACTTGTGCCGCCCCGAAGAATGGAGACGGGAAGGGTGTGCCTTGCGTTGTTCATTAAAGTTGCCTCCTTTGTTTTTTTGTTTCGTTTTTGTCTGAGACCACTATAGCGTAAAAGAAATCATTTGTAAAATTCATGTTTTTCATTAAAATAATAGTTGATAGGAATGCTATTTTTAAGATAGGAGCAAGATTTCTCTTCTTGTGAGGAAATTCACATTTCCTACAAATTTGGCAGATGCCACCGGATAAGCAGCCTGTGGTTTTTGTACAAGTCGCACAAAAGCCGCAAACTTTTATTATTCGAAAAAGGAATAGTTATAATGTTAATTATGAATTTTGCTTCCAATCAAGAAAATGTTATGATAAATGCGCAAGGAAAAAACACCGGCGAGGTCAAATCGCCGGAATAAAACATAAAGGAGCAGCAATTATGGTAACACTGTATGATTCCGGCGTGTATCTTCTGAACGGCACGACTTTGGTTCCTGAAAAAGAAAACGTGGGACAGATCAAGGTCACAAAAGAAGATGCGAAAAAGGGTACCATCGCTTATGGCATCCTCCAGTCCCACAACACAAGCGGCAACGCCGACAACCTGAAAATTAAGTTCGATGCAATCACCAGCCATGACCTGACATATGTGGGCATCATTCAGACTGCCCGCGCTTCGGGTCTTGATAAGTTTCCTCTGCCCTACGTGCTGACCTGCTGCCACAATAGTCTGTGTGCCGTAGGCGGTACGATCAATGAGGATGACCATTTGTTTGGCCTGACTGCCTGCAAAAAATATGGTGGCATCTATTTGCCCCCGCATATGGGCGTGATTCACCAGTATATGCGGGAAGCTGTAGCCGGAGGCGGCAAAATGATTCTCGGCTCCGACTCCCACACCCGCTACGGCGCGCTGGGCACCATGGCGGTGGGCGAGGGCGGCGGCGAACTGGTCAAGCAGATCCTGGAGCAGACCTGGGACAGTGCCTATCCGGAAGTGGTCTGCGTGTATTTGGACGGAAAGCCTCGCCCTGGCATTGGCCCTCAGGATATCGCCATTGCAATCGTATCCGCAGTGTTTAAGAATGGCTTTGTGAAAAATAAGGTTATGGAATTCGTCGGCCCCGGCGTCTCATCCATGTCCACCGACTACCGCAACGGCATTGATGTAATGACCACCGAGACCACCTGCCTGTCCTCCATCTGGCGCACCGATGCTGACACCCAGGCTTACCTGAATCGTCATGGTAGAGGTAGCGAGTTTAAGCAACTGGACCCCGCCGATGTCGCTTATTACGACGGCTACATCTACATTGATCTTTCCACCATCCACAGCATGATTGCTCTGCCCTTCCATCCCAGTAACGGTTTTGAAATCCGGGAACTGAATGCCAATATGAACGACATTCTCCACATGGTGGAAGATGATTGCAAAAAGCTCATTAAGAACCCCAATCTGCACCTAAATCTGTGGGAGAAGGTTCGTGATGGTGCGCTGTACGCGGATCAGGGCACCATCGCAGGCTGTGCCGGCGGCACGTACTCCAATATTATGGAAGCTGCTTATCTGCTGGACGGCAAGAGCACCGGCAATCATGCCTTCTCTCTGGGTGTGTATCCCAGCTCACAGGCAGTCATGTTGGACCTGCTGCGCAAGGGCGCTATTGAGAAGCTGATTGCTTCCGGTGCTACGGTGCGGACAGCCTTCTGCGGCCCCTGCTTCGGCGCAGGCGATACCCCTGCTCACGGTCAGCTGGCCATCCGGCATACTACCCGGAACTTCCCCAACCGAGAAGGCTCCAAGCCCGGCAATGGTCAGATTTCCTCCGTTGCCCTGATGGATGCCCGTTCCATCGCCGTGTCCGCTGCCAATGGTGGTCGCATTACCGCCGCCGACGAGGTGGGCTACGAATTTGACTGCCCCGAATTTGACTACGATCCCACTGCTTACGAGCATCGCGTCTATCAGGGTTTTGGCAAAGGCAATCTGGATGAAAAACTGGTCTGTGGCCCCAATATCAAGGACTGGCCCGAGATGCCTGAACTGAACGAGCATATGCTGCTGAAGGTCTGCGCCTACATCACCGATCCTGTCACCACGACCGATGAGCTGATTCCATCCGGTGAAACCGGCTCCTTCCGCTCCAACCCCATGGGTCTGGCGGAGTTCACTCTGAGTCGCCGTGTTCCCAGCTATGTTGCTAAGGCCAAGGCTGTCATGGCAAATGAAAAGGCCAGAAAAAATGGCAAGTGTCCTGCCGAAGTCCAGGCAGTTCTCTCTCAGATTCGTACCATGTCTGGCTTTGAGGATGTTTCCGACGAATCCGTTGACTTGTCCAGCACCATTTACGCCGTAAAGCCCGGCGACGGTTCCGCCCGTGAGCAAGCAGCTTCCTGCCAGCGGGTTCTGTTAGGTGGCGCAAATATTACCAAGGAGTACGCCACCAAGCGCTACCGCTCCAACTGCATCAACTGGGGCATGATTCCCTTCATCACCCGGGATGAACAGAGCTTTACCGATGATGACTACATCTTTGTTCCCAATATCCGTAAGGCGCTGGAAGGCGATATGACTAATATCCCTGCCTACGTTATGGGCGAAAATACCAAGTCCATTACTCTCGCCATTGAGCCACTGACCGACGAGGAAAAGGAAATCATCCGCTGCGGCAGCCTGATTAACTACAACCGCAAGAAAAAACAGGCTTAATTTCACCGGTTCTTGTTCGCTACATTCCGTTGATGACCGGAAAAGAACGCGGAAAGGACGAAGCAGGTAAAGAAACAGGAGTATCAGAATATGGAAAACGCAGTCATACTCTCCCGTATGGCTGCGTTTTCTCGTAGCTGTTCGATGGCAGATTTTGCCACAGGAAT
>ERZ1026901.951-NODE-951-length-19276-cov-12.007336_pt1 | contig 19276 bp, 16 predicted proteins | sample MGYA00380179_ERZ1026901 | MGnify/ENA primary metagenome ERZ1026901 (study PRJEB33269, sample SAMEA4719815) | human gut metagenome | biome: human-associated habitat; feature: organic feature; material: feces | place: Cameroon | collected 2013-10 ... | reverse complement strand
CCGTACTGTCCAAAGATCTCTTGTTTTTTTGCCTGATCTAAATACATAGAACTTGTGTAAATTTAAAATATTATTGATTTTTTGCGTAATGCGGGTGCAAAGGTACTACTTTTTATTCGTAATCAGCAAGATACGAGTATGAAACACGCAAGAATTAACTCTTTTTTACAGTATTTCCCGAAGCGGTATCATTACAAAGTCGCGCTCATGCATGTGCGGATGGGGCAGCGTGAGGCGTGTGGTTGACAGGTGCAGATTGTCGTACATGAGCATGTCGATGTCTATCGGGCGGTCGTGATATTGCCCGTCTACCGACTTCAAGGTTCTGCCGAGCCTACGCTCTATGTCCTGTGTGACGTCAAGCACAGCTTCGGGCGACAACGATGTCTGCACACGTATGCACATATTCAAGAACTTGTTGGCAGACTCAAAGCCCCATGGTTCGGTCTCGATAGGCGATGATTCACGGTCGACACAGCCCACCTCATTATTAATAAGGTGTATGGCGCGGCGCATTATGGCATGACGGTCGCCGAGATTGGAGCCGAGCGAAAGATAAAGAATATGTAGAGTCTGTTCCTGCATAATGAACTATGTAAAAACAACAAAAACAACGTTGCCTAACTTTCATAGAGAGTTAACAATGTTGTTTTTGCTGTTCAATTATTGTACGATGTCGATTGTTTGTCTGTTATGCCACATCTCGACTTTAGTCGTTGAGGATGAGCAATGCGTCGCCATAGCATCCGAACATGAATCCGTGCTTAACGGCGAGGTTGTAAGCCTCCATCACGAGGTCGTAGCCACCAAATGCGGCTGTCTCCATAAGCAATGTAGAGTACGGATGATAGAAGTTGGCTATCATTGAATCTGCCAATCCGAAGTCGTAAGGCGGGAAAATGAACTTATTGGTCCATCCCTCGTATTCCTTCAGCATTCCGTCGGTGCCAACAGCAGTTTCAGTTGCCTTTACAACGCTTGTACCTACGGCACACACATGGCGTCCTTCCTGCTTTGTCTTGTTGACGATAGCGCAAGCCTCAGCGCCGATATGCATCTGCTCTGAATCCATCTTGTGCTTGGTAAGGTCCTCCACCTCGATGTCGTGGAAGTTGCCCAGACCGCAATGCAGGGTGATATAAGCGAAGTTAAGACCCTTGATTTCCATGCGCTTCATCAGCTCGCGCGAGAAGTGCAAGCCTGTAGCAGGAGCAGTAACGGCACCTTCATTCTTGGCGAAGATGCACTGGAAGTCGTCGAAGTCGTCCTCTGTGGCATGATGGTTTTCGCGACGGTCGATGATATAGCGTGGCAGCGGAGCCTCGCCAAGTGCAAACAGCTCGCGCTTGAACTCGTCGTGCGGACAGTCGTAGAGGAAACGCAGCGTACGACCGCGGCTTGTAGTGTTGTCGATGACCTCAGCCACCATTGTGCCCGACTCGTCGAAGAACAGCTTGTTGCCTATACGAATCTTACGTGCCGGCTCAACGAGCACGTCCCAAAGACGCATTTCCTCATTGAGTTCGCGCAGCAAGAACACCTCAATCTTTGCATCTGTCTTCTCCTTTGTGCCATAGAGGCGCGCAGGAAACACCTTAGTGTCGTTGAAGATGAATGTATCGTGCTCGTCGAAGTAGTCGAGTACGTTGCGGAAGTCGAGATATTCGCCCTCGATGGGGTTGCCGTCGGCGTCCTTCTTATACATGTCAATAGTTTGAGATTTCTTGTGCAGAACCATCAGACGGCACTCGTCGCGGCGTGTAATGCGGAAAGTCTCCTTCTCGCCATTGTCGTTCTCAAACTCACGGTACAAGCTGTGAGGATAGAGTGCAATCTGGTCCTCGGGTAATTTGAATTTAAACTGTGATAACTTCATAGTCCGATTTTATTTATTCATCTTCTGTTGTTTCTATTGTCTGATTGGCGAGCCACTCCTCAAACTGCGCCAGTTCGAGGCAGTCCTCTACGCGATACTCGCCCGAACGGGTGCGGCACAGCTCAGTGAGATACGCTCCCGAATCGAGTGCGCGACCGATGTCGCGTGCCAAAGCGCGTATGTATGTGCCCTTGCCGCACGCTACGCGTATCGACATCTGCATGCTTTCGGGGTCGAACGAGGTCAGTTCTATGTCGTCGATGCGTATCTTCTTTGGCTGCAATTCAACGTCCTTACCCTTACGGCGCAAGTCGTAGGCACGCTGTCCGCTCACCTTGCATGCGCTGAACGTAGGCGGAACCTGCTCGATGTCGCCCTTGAAGCACTCAAGCACCTGCTCTATGCGCTCACGAGTAATGCCGTCGGTGGGATAAGTCTCGTTGACGGGATGCTCCATGTCGTAACTTGGCGTTGTAGCACCGAGCTGTAGCGTGGCTGTATATTCCTTGCCATGCTGCTGAAACTCCTCAATGCGCTTGGTGAACTTGCCTGTGCAGAGCACCAGCACACCCGTAGCGAGAGGGTCGAGCGTTCCAGCATGGCCCACCTTAAGCTTCTTCACCCCAAGACGCATACACAGACGCTTGCGCACAAAGGCAAGAGCGCTGAAGCTCGTCATGTCAAGGGGTTTATTTATGGCGATGACTTCGCCTTTGGTGAAATTCATTCCCTGTATGTTGTCTATCAATTAATAAGCAGTCAGATTACAAGAGCGAGCACACTATAGTGACGGCTCCTGCTATGGCGCAGTAGATGCCGAAGTATATGAGTTTGCCCTTCTTCACGATGTTTATCATCCACTTGCATGCCAGGCAGCCGCTAACGAAGGCGGCAACGAAGCCTACTACGAGCGGCAGAACGCTGATGTCGCCGAAAGCCTCTTCGCCTTTGGCTGCCTTAAGTACGTCGAGCAGAGCCTCACCGAGTATCGGTGGAATCACCATGAGGAACGAGAACTGTGCCAGCTTCTCCTTCTTGTTGCCCAACAGAAGTCCCGTGGCGATGGTAGAACCCGAGCGCGACAGTCCGGGCAGCACGGCGCAAGCCTGAGCCAATCCGATGATGAAGGCATCCTTGAGCGAAATGTGCTCGCGCTGACGCGGTTTGGCGTAATAAGAGAATGTGAGTAGCAGGGCTGTCAGCAACAGACAGCAACCCACAATGAGCAGTCCCGAACCAAATATCTCCTCCACCTTGTCCTTGAAGAACACGCCTACGATGCCTATAGGTATCATCGACACTACGATGTTGAGGAAATACTTGGTCTCGTCGTTCATCTTAAACTTGAAGAGCCCTTTCAGAATCCAGTCTATCTCCTTCCAAAGCACAACGAAAGTACTCATCACTGTAGCCACGTGCACCAATACGGTGAACGCCAGATTTTCCTCGCCATCAATGCCAAAGAGGTACGAACCGATGGCAAGATGGCCGCTGCTACTTACCGGCAAATATTCTGTAAGGCCCTGAACAATGCCCAGGACCAATGCTTGTAACCAATCCACTTGCTTTAATTATTAATGATTAATTATTAATGTTTAATTCTTTATTGATGATTAATGATTAGTGTTTAACGATTAATGTTTTAGAATAATTAATCATTAAACATTAATAATTAAACACTACCATTAGTCTTTCGGTTTTCTGATTATTGCATACACGATCGATATGAAGCCGATGAAGCAAACCACCGGAGCTACCTTGATGCGGCGCACGCTGAAGATGTCAGCATCAAACACCGACTCGTCGCTGCCACCACCACTCATTAGGATGAAACCAAGAATGACAATCGCCATTCCCACAGCTATGAGAATGAAATTGATCTTGTCGAAAGCATAATTTCTCTTGTCCACTTTTCTTTTTTATTAATGTTTAATTATTAATGTTCAATGTTTAATTTTAAAGCTTAGTGTTTAATTATCAATGTTTAGCGCGTAAGGTAAACATTAATCATTAAACATTAATCATTAAATCTTGTATAGGTCGCCCGCCTTCATCTTCAGGAACTTGTTGACCGAAATGGTCGAGCATAGAGCCGTGATGAACAGTCCGAAGAACACCACAGTGCCGGCTGTTATAGCCAAAACCTGCCATGTGAGCACCTCTAGGATGTCAGGCTCATACATATATAATATGTATATGGCTCCGCCCAGGGCTATGCAGGCTATAATGGCTGCAAGCAGTCCAAGCAGCATATAGCGGCGCACGAACGGCGCACGGATGAATCCCCACGACGCACCCACAAGCTTCATCGTGTGTATGGAGAAGCGGCGGGCGTAGACACTGAGTCGGATGGTGTTGTTGATGAGCGAGAACGACACGATGGTGAGCAACAGCGCTATCGTGAGCAACACGATACTTATCTTCGCAATGTTGGCATTCACGCTGTCAATCAGGTCCTTCTGATACTTCACCTCGCTCACTTTGGAGTAAGCTTTAAGTTCGCGCGAGATGAGCTGAAGCGAATCGGTGTTGGCATAGTCGGCATTCAGCGTTATTTCTATCGAAGAAAGGAACGGATTGGTGTCGGCAAACTCGCGCGGATCGGCTCCGAGCGTCTTGATGCCCTCGCGCAACGCCTGCTCCTTACTTATATAGTCGAGTCGGCAGATGTACGGTCGCTGCTTCAGTTTGGAGCAGAACTGCTTTGCTTCGCCCGACGTCATGTCGTCCTGAAGCATCAGTGTCACCACAATATTCTGTTTAACATACGTAGAGAGGTTGCGCGCAGTGAGCACCGAGAACACAACCAAACCCAACAATATCAGCACCATAGCCGTGCTAATGCACAACGTTACTGCCTGCAATCCGTGACGACTGCCGGTCTTTTTCCTTCTTTTTGCCATTTTCTAAAGGGTATATTATACCAAATTTCCTGCAAAATAACAAAAAAAAAATTGTAACAGCGAGCAATTAACCACAATTAACACGCAGCCCGCAAAGGCTGTAGCAGCAGCAGTAACAAACCGGACAACGACCGGCAATCTGCCGCATTTGAAATTATTTGCTGCACAGCCATTCGTATGTCAAAATATAACTGTAACTTTGCATTGCAACGGGGCTTTTTCAAAAGGAGTCCTTTTGCTCTCCAAAAGGAGTCCTTTTACACTCCAAAAGGGGTCCTTTTGCACACCAAAAGGAGTCCTTTCGCAAGGCAAAAGGAGTCCTTTTGAAAACAGACAAGAAAAACACTAATTTCATACATATATGTCAACAATACTCTACCCCTCTCCTATCGTCGGACCGATACACAGCCGCCGACTGGGAATATCGCTCGGAGTGAACGTCAATCCGAGCGACGGAAAGATATGTACGTTCGACTGTATATACTGCGAAGTGGGCTACAACCGCAACCGCCACACTTCATCGCCACGCCCTACACGCCTGTACATAGCCACAGAACTTGAATCGAAACTCAAGGAAATGAAAGCAAACGGGTCGGCTCTCGACGTGATTACGTTCTCGGGCAACGGCGAACCTACCGGCCATCCCGACTTTCTGGGCATCGTCGAGGACACCATACGGCTGCGCAACGATTACTATCCCGACGCAAAGGTTTCGGTACTGACCAACTCTACGCTTGCCGTCCGACCCGACGTACACCGTGCCTTGATGCTCGTAGACAATAATATAATGAAGCTCGACACCGTTGACCCTATATATATAAATAATGTGGACCGCCCCGTTTCGCCTGCCTACGACGTGGAGCGGATAATCAAGGAGATGCAGTCGTTCAATGGTCACGTCATCATACAGACAATATTCATGAACGGAACTGACGACCTGGGGCGCGACGTATCCAACACCAGCGACCGCTTCGTTGAGCCGTGGCTCGCAGCCGTGCGACAAATACGCCCGTCGGAAGTGATGATATACACCATCGACCGCGAAACTCCATGCCCGACATTGCGCAAGGCCACGCACGAAGAACTCAACACTATCCGCGACCGTGTAGCAGCCGAGGGCTTCAATTGCATCGCTGCATACTAGAAGCAGCTTGAATGCATTGGCAGATTGGAGTTTTTCAATTTACAATATATAACATCAAAATATGACGCATATATGGAAACAAAAGAACTTGAAATTCCTGATATGGTTATGGGTATGTTGGGAGTAGTACCTTCTGACTCTATTGAAGCTGACGATATAAATGGAAGAAAAGCATACCATAAACATTTAGAGGAGAAATACAAAAAGAACAACATTGTCTTACACTAAATTATAGTAAGACAATGTTGTTCTTTTGCTATACAATATTGTTTATTTTTATTTGTCGGCTTCACCCTTGCCTCTGCCATCGGCATCAGAACGGATAGCCGATTGCGAAATGCAGGCTCTGCGAATCTTTAAAGCTGTTCATGTTGTAGAATCCGCTCTTGTAGGGCACATGGATACCGATACCCCAGTCGAGACGCAGAACGAAGAACTCCAAGTCGTAGCGTATGCCCACACCTGTGCCCAATGCCATGTCCTTCAGCAGATTCTTCATCTGCAACTTCGACCCTTCACGATAGCCGTCGTTGCGCAATGCCCATACGTTGCCGGCATCTACGAAGAGCGCTCCGTACAGATTGCCGAACAGACGCGGACGATACTCCACGTTGGCCTGAAACTTTATGTCGCCCGTCTGGTCCATATACGACAGTCGCGACTGATTGGTGTAATAGCGGCCCGGACCTATGCTGCGCACGTTGAAGGCACGTATGCTGTTGGCACCGCCAACATAGAACTGCTCACTGTATGGAGCTGCACTGGCATTGCCGTACGACCATATCACGCCGGCATTCACATGACCCACCAATTGGCTGTGGTCGGTCACCTGCCACGTCTTGCGATAGTCGGTCTCTATCTTCAAGAACTGAGCGTATGGGTTCTTGAACATCGTCTTTCCCTTCTTGTTCCACTTCTCTCCGCACGCCAGATAGCCAAGCGAAAGGAGATTGGAAGCCTCGCTCACCGACAACTGCCAGTATATAGGGTTGCGGAAGTTGGAGCGTGACTGATATGTAAACGTGTAGCGCATCTTAGGCACAAACTGGTCGGCCATTGATATTAGCAGATACGGACTTTGACTTACTATCTCCTTGAAAGCCTCGGTCTGCTTCTGCATGTATTCATATTGCAGAATAAGTGGTGAGAACTGATGCACCCTATTGGGCGCGGGCTGGATGGTATATGTCAATTCGCCCGACACGATGTGGCGCTTGAAGTAGCCCGAACGGTTGAGCACGTCGCTCGAAGCCTTGATAAGCGTGTTCGATACTGTGTTGTTGGGCTTCACCTTTTGTCCGCTCAGCCAGCGTTTGGCACGCACACGCTCCATCAAACGGTCTACAAACATCAGTCGTGGCATCTCAAGCGACACGTCGGCACCATACTCATACGAGTTGAACTTGGAACTTGTACCGTCGGCACGGTGTCCTGTCTGCCACTCGTACGAACCCTTCAGATTGACCGACAGCTTCTCGCCGCCACGGAAAGCGTTGCGTCTGACTACACTCATGACCGCTCCCGGACCCACACGGCCCGTAGTCTTGCCTACTACATTTGCCTCGATAGAAAAGTCATACGGCTTGTCGAACACGCAGTTGAGCGTGAGGTCGAGCGTATCGCATGCTGCCGAGGTGTCGCGCGGGGCGAATCCGAGGTCAACACGAGAGAAAAGTCCCTTCGAAGTGAGCGTATTGACCGACTGCTGGTAGGTGTTATAGCTGTAGAGTTGGCCCGGTCGCATCTTCAAGTCGCGCGCTATCACACCCGCACGGATAGGCGTGCGCTTGCCCGTATATACTATTGTGTAGTCGCGAAAAGTCACGGAGTCGGTGAGCTGTTGCATCACGTTGCGCTGCATTTGAAGATTTATGTGGCCGATATACCACTTCCGGCCTATCTGCGAAGGCAGACTGTCGGCATACTGTAGCTTCACCTGCGCCTTGTTCTGCGCCGCCAGGGTGTCAGCCAGATATGTAGCGTAGCTCGGTTGATAATAGAAGTAGCCGTTGTTGCGCAACAGTGTCGACACACGTGTGCGCTCGGCGTCGAGCGTCGACACGTCGAAGGGGTCGCCCTTGTGCACCAACGCCTCAGCCGATGTGGAATCGATGAGCCGCTGAGCCTCAACGGGGAAGTTCACGTAGGTCAATGTGTCGATGGTGGTAAGGTCACCGAGGTTGACGTTATAGCCTATCTTGCCTTTCTTGGGGTTTGACTTTGTGATGATGTCGTAGTTGACATACGAGCCGAAATAGCCGCGGGCACGCAGCAGTTCGCGTGCCACCTGCGATCGCAGACGCGGATTTACGTTGCTCATAAGCACTGGGGCCTTGCCGAAAGTCTTGCGTATCCATCTGCCCAGACCCTCGTCGCTGGTGTGAAAGGCATTGTATATCCACAAACGGTAAGGAAATGGCGAGCGATAGTACGAACTTCCGAGTATGGCTCCGTTCGGTTCGGTGGCAAGAGCCGCCTCCACCTCTTCCTGAGTGGTGCTGAAGTGGTCGCTGGCCTTGTAATTCTCATATTTTATTTTGCGCTGTCCTGTGTACAATTGGTCGCCCTCGGGCACGCTCGCAGTCTCCGAACACGATGCCAGAAGCATTATACCGAGCACACCCATCACGCCCTTCCACAGGCGTGAGAGTGTCAGTATGCTGTTGTTTCCTATTGCGTTCATATCTTTATATACGGCTTTTATGTTCATTTCTTCTGTCGTGTAGTGTCGTTAAGCAGTTCCGGCTCGTCTGCCTGTTTGGGTTTTCTGAAACGGAATATTTCCTTTAGGCTGTCCATCTTCTTGCGCCATAGGAAACCTCCTCCGAACTGTTCGACATAGCCTTCGAGCCAGTCGTAAGAGTCGCGGTCGTAGAACAGCTTCAGATACTTGTTGGAATTTGGCGACAGTCGATACTCAAACGTAACGTTGTCGAAGAACGTTTCGTTCTGGTTTTCTATCTCGGCACCGCTCGAAACTTTTCCGCCTATGACGATACGAAGGCGGTTGTTCCAGAATCGCTTTGAGAATTTGAACGAGTAATCAGTATGTACCTGACCCGTACCGAGCGTGGTGTTGTCCATACCGAACGACAGGTCGAGCGTGCGAAGGGCATTGCCGCTGATGGCATTAATCTGCGAATTGAGGAACGCACTGAGTGCATTGTTCATCGAGAACGAGTTGGTGTTGCCGTCGGCGAGGTACATGCCTGTTGTAAGCATGGTCACGGCCAGCTTGCCACGGTTCTCTACCGACTGCGTCATGAGCTCGTTGTGCATCTGTTGGTCGTCGGGTGCGTCGATAGTAAACTGCAATCCCATGTCCTTAAGCGTCTTGGTTATCACCACGCCGCACTCGAATGTCACGCTACGACCGGTTCCGCCGTCACTCGTTACGGTAGTCTTGTTCTCCTCGGTAGCCGTTATGTTGAGTCGCGGATTCATCGGGTCGCCCGAGAATTCGGCATAGCTTCCGTCCTTGATGGTGAACGTCTTGAGCGGAATTACGGGCAATGAGTACTTCATTTCGCCCGAACCTATGGTGTAACGGCCGTACAGACTCAGTCCGTCGCTTGCTGTATAGAGCATACGCAGGTCGCCTCCGCCTATGAGGTCTACATAGTTGGAGTGGTCGGTATTGAGTGCGCACAGCACATGTGTGCCGTCGTCGATGTTGACAGTGAGGTCCATGTTGAGTCCGTTGATAGGCGGACGTGTCACCGTTACGGCATCGGGGTCGCGGAAGTTGACAAACTTGACGAGTCCGTCGAGCTGATTGTCGGTGCTGAGTGGCGAGTCTCGCAATATATAAGTAATGTCTGTAGAGCCCAACACATCGAGTCGGCCACGCACACGCAGCGCATCAAGCGGTCCTTCAGCCAATCCGAGGAAGTTGACCCAAGCCTTTCCGTAAGCCTCCGAGCGTGCTGTCTCCTTCGAATCGATAAGCAGATAGTTGTCGGCACGCATCCTTACGTTGAGCGACATATTGGCTACGTCGGCAAAATCGACATATCCGCGCAGCGTAAGCGGATTGCCGTTGCGTGCAAAGAGCTGGAAGTTCTCGAGCGAAAGTCGACTGTCGGTGACGGTGATCGGGTCGTCACACATGCGCATCTCAATGCCATAGGGTTCGCTTACGACATAGGCTGAGTCGAAATATACCTCGCCGTTGACATCAGGACGACTGAGCGAGCCGTGCACTTTCACCTCACCCTGGGCATAACCCTTGAATCCTATGATGCGGTCGGGGACGAATCCGTTGAGCAGAAGCAGCGGTGTGCGCGACATGTTGAGGTCGGCATCGAGCGTGCCTTCGCCTTCGGTGTTGTACGAACCGGTGAGTGTGCACACCTCATAGTCGTCCATCGAGAGCGTTCCGTCTACATAATGCTCGCGCATATTGCCCTTCGGCATATACACAAACTCGCTCGACAGATTGCCTATCGGGCAACCCTCGTAAGTCATCTTGTCAATGCTCACCGACGACGAAACCGACATGTCGCCATCATGTTGCGATATGTAGTGGAAGTCGCCGTTGAGAATGCCCGATATATTAGGTGCATAAGGCACTACGGCGAGCACCTTCTGCAGGTCGAAACGTGTCAGTCCGATGGTCACGTCCTGCAATGCTTCGGTGCTGTCGTTGGTATATACGCGTACAGCCATGCCGTCATCGGCACGCAGAGCCATATCGGCAGAGAGCCGCTTATCGTTGGCAAAGAACACGTAGTTGTTCTTGTTGACCTTGAATTTCTTATATCCCAACACGGGATCGATGCCTCCCAGCGACACACGCACGCCATTATGCTCCATCTGTGCACGCAATCCGAGGGCGATGCCAAGACGTTCGCGGGCGTCGAATATACGTGTTCCCAAATACAGCGACTGCTCGTGGAAAGCTCCACGGAAGCGCGCGTCGAACACAAACTGCTTGTTAGAGCGGTTGTTGCGCACTTGTCCTTCGAAGTCGGTCTTCACCGAATCCGACTTGAATGCAAGCCGGATGGTGTCGAGCTGTACGCCCGATGCCACGAGAGAGTCAAGGCTCAGCTTGCCATTGATGCCCTTCGAGGGTGACGTAGACATATCTATATATGCGTTGTGGAAGTCGTAACCGAAGTGGCGCAGGGTACGTGCGAAGATGTTTTCGCGTCCGGCATCGAAGTAAAGGGTTACATCGGGCAGACGTTCGCGCAATCGCAACTGGTCGATATATCTCTCCTTCGACTGCCGCATTGCCTCTTCATTGACATTCTCCAGCTGCTTCATGATGCGCTCTATCGTACCGCTGCCGTTCAGACGCAGCGCAAAGTCGCCGCAAGTGACTGCCGCGTGGGTTGAATCACGGCGTGTGAATATGTCGAGCGAGATTCTTTCGGGTGTGTATGTTTTCAAACTGTCGCGCACAACGATGTTGCCGATGACTCCACGGGCTGTGTGATTTATCTTAAAGTCGCTCGCCAGGTCGACATCAGCGCGCAGTGAGGCTGTAAGCGGACGCTTGCTTATGCCCATACGCATAAAGTCGGCATTGATGAGGTCGCACGCCAGCTGTGCATCCATGCGTTTGCCGTTCATGAGTGCATTCAGATTGATAGTGCCCTGCAGCAATGGTGTATGGCTGTCGAGCAACGCATGGCCCACTCCGTTGTGTACATTGGCTGTGAGCTTCATGTTAGAAAGGTCGTAACCGGCATATCTGAACTCGTCGACACTACCCTCTGCATCGAGCGAAGTGTGTGGCGACAGCATGTCGGTGCCCACTCCGTGAACCTTAAGAGTGCCCGTGAAGGGTCCTGCAGCCAGTCCTGGCACGAAGTGGGAAAGGTGCAGACTGTTAGCCGAGAGAGTGGCATTGTAAGCCATGCGACGCATGTCGACAGATGCTTTTCCACCTACATGTCCGCCGCCTTCGCTCACTTTGAAGTCGGCAGCATAACGCTGTCCGTCGGCATGCACATTGGCTTTAAGCCCAATGCCGTATGGTATGTTGAACGATGCAGCCACCGAGCGTGGCAGCAAAGTCTTGATGAAGTCGAGATTGTATGTACGTCCCTCAGCCTTAATGTCGGCACGCAGACGGTCGGGTGATGTAATGTTATGCGCCTTGCCGCTCGCCTTGAGTGCGAAGGCGGTGGGATAAGTCAGCGAAAGTTGGTTGATGCTGAGCCGGCGCATATTGCCGTTGATGTCGGCATTGACGGTTATGGGAGTTGCAGGCATACTGCGCAGCAGCTCCTTGGGCAAGAATCCAAGCAGCGGAACGAAGTCTGTCTCGACTACATAGCCCTTGATGTTGACGTCCATAACGCCCGGATTGCTTTCGGCAAATGTCGAAAGGTCCATCTTGACCTTTGCCGTGAGCATCGAGCGGGGTGTGCGCAGTCGCATATCGGGCAACCACACGTGTGTGGAATCAAGCAAGAGATAGGTTGAAAATTCGTTTATTTGCAGTCCGCTCTTCTCCTTCAGCGCACATTCCTTGAGCCTCAGCCTTACACCTGCGTCGCTATAGTGCAGCGAATCAACGTGCATGGCTATGGCGGAGAGTGCTATATGGTTATAGTCGAGACCTGGCTGCGACTGGGTGTAGCGCATGTCGTAGTTGAGCGAACCCTCGCGCCAGTCGAGCGAGCCTACACTATACGTTCCATCGAACAGGTTGAAGTTGCCATTGCGTGCCTCCAGCCTTCCGATTCCAGCTGCAATGCGCATAGAATCGCCCGGCATGTGTACCGTAGCCTTTGTGTCGGCTATGTCAAGGCGGTCGAGTGAGATGTTCCAGTGCGACGGTGTGCTCACAGTATCTTCCGGAACGGTGTCGCTAAGTGCCACATCCAGACGTGCGCCCTTCAATTCGGCACGGTCGATGTGTACTGTCTCGTCATTAAGATTGATGCTGCGGCTGCGCAGCGAGAGCAGTCCGACGCGTCCCTTGACACGTGCCGAGGGTACGAAACGGGCTGTATTGAGTTTTGTATCAGCCAATTCGAGGCGGTCTATCACTACATTGCCATGAAACAACGGGCGCATGCGCACGCTGACAACAAGCTGTCGGGCGTCGGCAATAGTATCGGTTATGTTGCGGAGGGAGTCGTTGGGTTGTGTAGCCAAGAATCCGTTGACGGTCAGGTCTAACGGAAAGCGCAGGCGCACACGGTCAACCCGTACTGTCATACCGGTCGACTCAGAAGCGTATGAAGCCACTTGCTTTACAGCCCAGTTCTGCACTGGCGGCACATAAAGCAGCACTGCCATCAGAATCAGGATTAAGATTGGCGTGGCAACAACTGCCGCCACGGCAATGAGCGATTTCTTTACAACTGGCTTCATATCGGGCTTATTTATTAGTTATTGAACTTTCGCAAGTTCAGAAGTTATAGAATTAAAAGAAGTTATAGAACTTAAAGCCGTATGTCTTATAGCTGAATATTCAGCAAAAAGAGTAATGGCTATAAATTCTAGCGACCGTAGGGCGCGCTAACTTCTTTAACTTCTGAATTCTCAGAACTTGCTAAAGTTCAGTTAGTTATTCAAGTTTCGCAGGCGAAAGTAGTTAAGAAGTTATAGAGTTTACTGCATAACGTTGGCGCTGAGGTCGTTCCACAGTCGGTCGTCAGGCACATCGGCGTAAGCCACGATGTTCTCCTTCGACACGGGATGGACGAATTCCACTCGGCGCGACAGCAATGATATACTGCCGTCGGGATTGCTGCGTGGCGCGCCATATTTAAGGTCGCCCTTGATGGGGCATCCCATGTGTGAGAGCTGGCAGCGTATCTGATGGTGGCGTCCGGTGAGAAGCGTCACCTCAATGAGCATATAGTTGTCGGCAACGGCACGCACCTTGTATTTCAGTACAGCCTTCTTGGCTCCCGGCACCTCACGTTCGTGTGCGTAGCTCTTGTTCTGTCGCTCGTTGCGTGTGAGCCAGTCGGTGAGTGTTCCTTCCATAGCTATGTCGCGACGCTTCACTACAGCCCAATAGGTCTTGTGTACGTCGCCCGTGCGGAACATATCGTTGAGTCGCGACAGCGCCTTCGATGTCTTGGCAAACACCACGAGTCCGCTTACGGGGCGGTCGAGCCGGTGCACCACACCGAGGAATACATTGCCCGGCTTGTTGTACTTCTGCTTGATATATTCCTTCACCGTTTCTGACAAAGGCTTGTCGCCTGTCTTGTCGCCCTGCACGATTTCGCCACTGCACTTGTTGACTATTATAATGTGATTGTCCTCGTAGACTACCTTCATAAGTCAGTATAAGAATTAAAATAGGAGGATATGGTTACCGCCATACCCTCCTACCATATTATTAATGTATAATCAGTCTGATTACATGTTCATGCCACCGTCGATCTGGATGACCTGACCGCTGACATATGAAGACATGTCAGAAGCGAGGAACAGACATACATTGGCGATGTCCTCGGTCTGACCGCCACGACGAAGAGGAATCTTCTTCATCCAGTCCTTGCGGATTTCCTCAGGCAGCTGTGCTGTCATAGCTGTCTCGATGAATCCCGGAGCTACAGCGTTGGCACGTACTCCCTTAGGTCCGAGCTCCTGAGCGATAGACTTGGCGAGGGCAATCATACCAGCCTTAGAGGCAGCATAGTTGCACTGTCCGGCGTTGCCGTGAACGCCAACTACCGAAGCCATATTGATGATAGAGCCGCTACGCTGGCGCAACATGATAGGCGAGCAAGCGTGGATGAAGTTGAAAGCCGACTTAAGGTTGACGTTCAGTACAGCGTCCCACTGTGCCTCAGACATACGCAGCATGAGTCCGTCCTTGGTAATACCGGCGTTGTTGACGAGAATGTCGATAGAACCGAAGTCAGCGTGAATCTGCTTAACAGTCTTCTCGGTCTCCTCAAAATCGGCGGCGTTGCCAGCATAAGCGCGGCATGTAACGCCGAGAGCTTCAATCTCCTTGCGTGTTGCCTCAAGACCTGCTGCCATATCGTCGTTGAGAACGAGGTCGGTGAATGCGATGTTAGCGCCTTCAGAGGCGAATTTCATAGCGACAGCCTTTCCGATGCCGCGGGCTGCTCCAGTGACGAGGGCAGTCTTACCTGTAAGTAATCCCATTTCGTTAATTAATTAATTGTTATTTTGTAATTTTTAATTCGTTCACCTTAATATATATATAATGCCTGCACACGGACACTATACATTATTGATGCGTTTGCCCAGTGCTCCGTACACCACCTTTGCAACAAGCGGCTTGCTGGTCTCTTCGGTCATTCCGTGTCCCAGACGGCCGTATATGAACGGCACCTCAAGTCCCTTTATACAATAGTGTGTGATGTCTGCCACGAGGTCGACGTCTTCGATGTCAAACTCACCGTCTGCCTTTCCTTCGGCATATACCTTGCGAAAGAGTTCTATCTCGTCTTCGTCAAACTTCTTGCGCACCTTCTCCACCATCCAGATGTTGCGGAAGAACTCTGCACGCAGGTTGCCATTGCGCACCACCGTCTCCCTTATCATGCTCAGATGGGTGTAAATCAGCTCTATAATCTTGTCCTGTGGGCGCATCTTCATGCCTGCCACCTCGTCGAGCTTGTCCGAGAGACGCTCCAATTCCGACTCTATCACAGCCGAATACACGTCTTCCTTGCGGTTGAAGTATGTGTAAAGCGTGCGGCGACCCTTGCCCGATGCCACAGCAATGTCGTTCATTGTAGTGTTGGCAATGCCGTTCTTGGCAAACAGCTGGCGTGCCACATCAACGAGTTTTTGGCGAGTCTTGGATATTGACATAACGTTTCCTTACCTTTCTATTATTTTGCACATCAATTTATGTATGTGCAAAATTACAGCAATAATTCGATACAAGCAAATAAAACGCCTGCATTTTGTCTTTTGTTAACAGAGAAAAAGCAAAAGACTAAAGGAAAAATAGAGCAACAATGGGGAAAAACAAAGGAATGCAGGAGGCTGTTTGCCCGTCGGCACGTTATGCCTACACCTTATTATATATAAACCTACACCTTATTATATATATGCCTATGAATTTCGATATTATTCCTATGATTTTCGAGCCAAAATGCCTCGGCTTTCAAAAAGGACTCCTTTTGGCTTGCAAAAGGACTCGTTTTGCACTGCAAAAGGACTCCTTTTACACAGCAAAAGGACTACATTTGGAGGGCAAAAGGAGTCCTTTTGAAAAGCACGGGGGAAAATCGCCTTAATGCCTAAGACGACATTTTATCATACACAGCCAATCCCTTCACTGTAAGAAGATACTTCTGGCGGGGGTGGCGAGGGGAAGAAGGATATTTCATTGTTACGAATCCGTCACTAATAGCTGGCGTAAGAGAATATTCAAGGAAGTTGGGACGGTTTTTCAGTCCAATAGCCTCCATCATTTCCTTTACACTCTTTTCCTCTGTACCAATCGCAAGAATCAATCGCTTAACATTTTCAGTTAGGCTCGCCTTCAAATTATTCGTACTTGTACGGGTGCTTGTACGGGTACTTGTATGGGTACTTGTATGGGTATTATCGGTATCGTTATACCCAATAAGCATATATCGGTTTTTCAACTCATGTTGCTCACCTAACATCAAATTACGGAAAAACTTAACAAGAAAGGACTTGTTTGGCTCTACACCTTTTGATGGATTACGATAGTTAGCACGCACAAGAGCATTGCGGAAGTACCATGAGTTTTCGGCAAACAAATCGTTGTTTGCCCGAAAACCAATCGACCGCAGATATTTGATAACAAACACAGCTGTAGTACGTGTATTGCCTTCACGAAACGGATGATTCTGCCATAGTAACGTTACGAAATCAACAATGTGATTGATAATTTCATCTGTTGTCAATCCTTTATAACAGAAGTCCTTTTCCTGTTGAATGTCATATCTCAATGCCATCATAATGTCTGCTGCACGGCCATAAACAACAGTATCGCCTTGCAACACCCATTCCTTTTTGCTAATATCATACGGACGGATTTCTCCAGCATGTTTGAATACGCCATCAAACAAATGTCTGTGAATATTCAGAAACTCTAAAGCTGTAAATGAAAAGGACTGTTCACTCAACAATTTGGCGATGTTAGCAGCCACACGGTCGGCCTCCTCCTTCTCTGCATCGTCATTATCATGTGTCGTCTTATTGACATAATATGACTTCAACTGCTGTCGCACATCATCAATGGTAATGTCGCCCTCAATATGCTTGACAGCAGCTTCTTTCAGATAATCAGACACCTTCAGTCCATCCACATCTTGCAGACCAATAGCCGTGCGCCATAAAGAAGCCCTCTCACGTTTATGCGGCTCAGCCAAACGCTCGTATGCTTCAAAGTCGATGTATAGTTGTTTGTTATTATTAATCATTCTCGTAAATCATTAGATTTTCCACATTACAAACAAAAAGCAATCACACAATTGAAGAATTGGCTTGACATATGATTTGCTATTATTTGTCATTTCTCATACCCCTCATAATATTACATTATCTTATTTGTTTCTGCATCTACAAAGATAAAAACAATCTTTGACAATCACGAATGATTATGAGGATTGTTTGTATTGGCAAGCTAAACAAAATTCTCCGTTCCGTGTCACGGAATGTGCGTTCCAAGTCTTTGAACGGCCGTTCAGTGACACGGAACGTACGTTCAAAGACACGGAACGGAGATTTAATGGCGTTGCGAGAACATTTGCATGGGAAATAAATAAAAGGTGCAAATGCATTTATTCGGAATTTTGTTGTAACTTTGTAGAAGACTAAAACAAACAATCCATTATGAAATCATTGAGAGAACTTTTCCGTATAGGCAAGGGACCGTCAAGCAGTCACACTATGGGACCGCAGAAGGCGGCTAAGATATTTGCAAGTCATAACATGCATGCTGCCTCGTTTGAGGTGACGCTCTACGGCAGTCTGGCTGCTACCGGACGCGGACACATGACCGATGTGGCTATCGACGAGGTGTTGCGCCCAATCGCTCCGTTGCGTATTGAGTGGCAACCGCAAGTGTTTCTGCCCTTCCATCCCAATGGTATGAAGTTTGTGGCATTTGACAATGCCGGCAACCAGACTGACGAATGGATTTGCTATAGCGTAGGCGGCGGCGCATTGTCGGAAGGCGAGAAGGGACGTTGGCTTACCGGACTGCGCGAAGTGTACAAGCTGAATACGCTGCGCGAGATACAGGACTGGTGCGAAAGCAACGGCCGCGGATATTGGGAGTATGTCAATGAGAGCGAGGACGAGGATATATGGGACTATCTGATGGATGTATGGAAGGCAATGAAGGAGAGCGTTGAGCGTGGCATCGACCACGAGGGTGCGCTGCCTGGTCCGCTCAATCTTCCACGCAAGGGCCCTATCTACTATGTCAAGGCAAGCGGATACAAGCAGTCGCTGCAGTCGCGTGCGCTGGTTTATGCCTATGCTCTTTCGGTAAGTGAGGAGAACGCTTCGGGCGGTATCATCGTTACAGCGCCTACTTGCGGATCGTGCGGTGTATTGCCTGCTGTGCTCTATCATCTCTCTAAGGGTCATAACTTCAGCGACACACGCATTCTGCACGCTATGGCTACAGCCGGAATATTCGGCAATGTGGTGAAGCAGAACGCTTCGATATCAGGTGCTGATGTTGGCTGTCAGGGCGAGGTTGGCGTAGCTTGTGCTATGGCTTCGGCTGCTGCATGCCAGTTGTTTGGCGGAAGTCCGTCACAGATAGAGTATGCTGCAGAAATGGGACTGGAACATCACTTGGGCATGACGTGCGACCCTGTGTGCGGACTGGTTCAGATTCCGTGTATTGAGCGCAACGCCTTCGCTGCCACACGTGCTCTCGACGCCAATCTCTACGCTTCGTTCTCTGACGGAACCCACTCCGTTTCGTTCGACCGCGTAGTGAAGGTGATGAAGCAGACGGGCCACGACCTGCCGTCATTGTATAAGGAAACAAGTACTGGCGGACTGGCAAGAGCCTACGAGCAGCACATGAAAGAAAAGAAATAAAGACTTTGGGGGATTCGGAGTTCCAGTAAAAAACCTTAGTATCATGGCATGATACAATCATTTCAAGGCATGATACGGTCATTTCAAGGCATGATACGGTCGTATCAAAGGCATGCAACATTTCTTTATATCGTGATACTGACACAAGAAGAATGCTATCTGTAGGAGGGTATAGCATCCCTGCTATACCCACTCAATCAACAGTAAATGAAGGCTGAGTGGAGGGTGTGTCAAAACTCAATTATACGGGCTGAAAGCCCAATAAGCACATAGCCCAAGGCAGCGCCTTGGGTGTACGAATTGAAAATAGCAAAACGCCCTGCAAGGGCAAAAGCATTGATAATTAACGCTTTT
>ERZ1026901.946-NODE-946-length-19321-cov-24.658985_pt1 | contig 19321 bp, 18 predicted proteins | sample MGYA00380179_ERZ1026901 | MGnify/ENA primary metagenome ERZ1026901 (study PRJEB33269, sample SAMEA4719815) | human gut metagenome | biome: human-associated habitat; feature: organic feature; material: feces | place: Cameroon | collected 2013-10 ... | reverse complement strand
ATATTTTTAATTTTATTAACAATAATATTTTCGCTTATATATATGATAATAAAGACAGAAGACATAAATACTAAAAAAGAGAAGTTGATATTAGATTGGGAAATCATATTTAAAGAAGAGAAAAACGAGAAAATGCAATACAATTTAGATAGAGGTATTTTTGATGAATAATATGGCAGTATGTAATTATATAGTGGGCTAGCTTGGTGCTGTTGTCGGTGGCCTGATTATGCAGGCCTCGGCGCAGTTTCCGCTGGAGTTTACGGAAAACGGCCCTGGCCAAGGTGTATATGATACACTAAAAGTACCTCGAAAAAGCATCAAAATTCCCTAATATCAGCAAGGGAATTTCCCTAAAAAAAGCCGCACGCGGAGCGTGCGGCGGGGTAGTACTAGTTCATTTATACAGCCTGCATTTCAGCCTGAATTTTTTTGATAGTGTCTAAAGGCAGATCTGTATCTTCAGCAATGTCGGCAAGAGAGCTTTTGCCGCGTTTAAGCATACGCTTAACAGTAGCAAATTTTTCTTCAGCTTTAGCTTCGGCCCTTGCTTCAGCTCTAGCTTCATCAAAACCAAGCGATACAATCTTTTTCATGGTGAGTTCATCTCCTTTGAGTTTGTTCTGTTTAAGATTATTTGTAGTCTGGTTTAATAATTGTTCATATTCGTCATTACCACTCATAACACGCATAAGCTGCAAAAGCTCATGGACATGCTTGAGCTGGATAGGGGAGTATTGCGGCTTTCTGCCAAGACGTGTATCGCGCAGTAGCTCAACAAAGTTTCGGAACTCTGTTTTGAACTTCATGATTTGCTCGTCGCTTAACCAGGCAAGCTCAACCACATTAATCTTATAATTGCTGATGAATTTACCAAGCCGTTCATCATACTTAAAGCAGTCAGTGAGCTGCTTCGGGGCAGTCCAGCGCTTTTCTGTACCCATGTAAAGCACGAGCGTAATTACAGGATAAGTTTTCTTAGACTCCTCTGCGTTAAGCTGTGCTCGGTAGGACGCACCATCATAGCAGATGACGCGCAATGGCATTTTGTAGTCAGGATCAGTCTGATTCTCTAAGCCTATTAAAGAGATGTGCAGGGAGTGGTGGCGCCACCTTTTAGCTACATCGCGTTCCACCTCGTGGATTTGCTGTTCAACGGTGTAGGTGTCTTTGGCAGTGACGGTTTCAAGTTCGTTTTCCTTGATAACGTCTTCGCCATCGTAGAGAAGGACGTTGCTGATATCCGCAAAGATATCCTCATAGTCTTCTAAACGCTTTTGAGTAGTGTCTTTGGTTCCCATAGAAGAACTCCTTTCATTAATTATAACACATTTGTGTTTGAAAATATATAAACTGACAGTTTGTCAGGATATATTGCGTGCAAGAAATACGCCAAAAAAACAAAAAAGCAGTACACATAGCGCTCGGAATCTCCGAGCACCATAGGTACTGCTAAAAGCTAAAGTTCAATCAATAGCTTAATACTAACGACGTAAGTCGAGAGGTCCTGCTTATATAGTTGTCAATGTTGAATCGTTGTAGTTAATTATATCGCAAAAATAGCGCATAGTCAAGAGAAAATTCTGATAATAATATACAGCTATTATGTTTTGCAGGGCTATCTGGAGGCAACGGTGGAGTATGCGCTGGGCCGACCGGAGCTGCGGGAGAAGTTTTTAAGCTATTTGCAACAAATCGTGAAATAAAAAATGAGAGCTACGTTAGAAGCGCAGCTCTTTGTTTTATTTAAAGAAAAACCCGCTCTTTATATCCAGCAAAAACGAACAAAATGAAAAATTTGCAAAAATATATTCCTGAATAAATCTAAGTGTGCTATAATTAAGCTGTCAAACGAAAATAATAATGGAAGGGAGGATAAAATACATTGCACTTGCTCACATATAGGTAAAATCCTATTATTAAAAACAAAAATTTGCTCATTGTATGTACTATGATTAATAAAATAAGAAAGGGGCAACTACTATGGGTTACTATCATGTTAACGGTTCTGGGAAAGGTATTATTTTGCAAAATTTCGATAAAGTAAATAAAGATTACAAATTGCCACCGTTAGATTATCTGCGAAAATATTTTGACAAACCTTACTACAGAGATGAAATAAATTTTGAGTGGTTGAGTGAAATGGATATTTATCATCAGCTGGCTTATCTTTCATTAAATAGTTTTCAACGTTCTTTGCTTATGAATAGGTTACCAGAGAAAACAAGCAAAGCCTTCTGTGAAATGTATGACGAGCTATACAGTGATGAATTCGACAGCGAAGTACCAGATCTTTTTGAATGCCTTTTTTGTTACCGCTATGGCTATCCCTTCGATTGCTTTAAAGGGGTTTCAGATTATGACGGCAATATTATGTTCTATTGCTGTGTTCAGTATCCACTTGAAGAATATAATAAGAATTTTTCAGAGCTTACAGAAGATGTATTTATCAAACAGTTGCGAGAGTTTTTCGCGGATTTACTTGATGATGAATATTACAAGACTGTAGAACTTAGTTTATGTGAAGAATATATTAAAGAATAACATATTGTTTTATACTACCGTTAAAGACCTAGCAATATATAAATAAAAAATCTTATAATTACATACATAAAACAACAGCCACATTTGATGATATTCGTTAATGTGGCTGCTTTTTTGAGTTTTTATTTCTCTATAATATGCTATAATATACATATACATTTATTAAAAATTCTCAGCCAAGCACAAAAAAATACAGCATTAGGCAGACCAGCTGTTAGAAAGTGACCTGGACGATAGTGTGAAGCACTACTATGAAATCTTCAAGGAGGTTTTGGCGAAGGTCATGTGATTAGAAGTGTTTTGATAGAAAGAAAGGAAGAGCATATGAAAATCACAAAATTATATCTTTCTCGGTATACAGTTTTTGATCTTTTGAATATTGAACTCAGTAAGGGAATCAATGTATTTGTTGGTGAAAATGGTACTGGCAAAAGCCATGTGCTCAAGGTTTTATATGCTGCAAGTAGAGCAACGGAGGGGAAAACAGCGTTTGCACAAAAACTGGTTAATCTGATGCTTCCGGATGAATATAAATTAGCTCGTTTAGCTCGTCATAACAGCAAGGATGATACATATATCAGAGTAGAAGCAGATAAATCAGCTGAACAGCAAGGCTATTATATAAGCCTTGGCTTTGATAAAGAAACCTATAAATGGCATTCTGCCGCTGGCAATGAAGAAGCTTGGGAAACAGGTTTGGCAAACACAGCGAGCATTTTTATACCGGCTAAAGAGATTCTCTCCAACTGTTATCAGCTTAATTCGGCAGTTGCAAGAAATAACGTAAAATTTGACGATACATACATTGATATTATTGATGCAGCAAAGGTTGATATTAGTAAGCCTGTGGCAATGAATATGGTTTCTGAAAGCACTGAAGAATTTGGGTGGAAGAACGCATTGATGAAGAAAATTGAACAGCTTATTCATGGTAAGGTTCTTTATGATTCCCAAAAAGATGCTTTTTATCTGCATAATAGCGATGGCAAGTTGGAGTTTAACCTTGTAGCTGAAGGTATTCGTAAACTGGCCTTACTGTGGCAACTGCTCAAAAATTCTGCTTTAGAAAAAGGAGCGCTTTTATTTTGGGATGAGCCAGAAGCGAATATAAACCCAGCTTATCTAAGACAGGTAGCCGAAATTTTAATAGCCTTAGAACGTCATGATGTGCAAATATTTCTTAGCACACATAATTATATTTTAGCTAAGTATTTTGAAGTGTTGAAGGATAAGAATGATGATGTTCTTTTTCACTCATTGTATAAGGCCGAGGATGGAGTTGCCTATGAATGTAGCGAAGCCTTTGATGAACTAAAAAATAATGCTATTGTCCAATCTTTTGATAAGCTTCTTGATGAAATTTACGATTTAGGAGTAAACGGACATGAGTAAGGTGTTTGTAGAAGAAAATAAAGTGTACCAACTCGATTGTAGCGAGGCTTTGTGGGCGACAGATGCAGTACATGAAGTTTATCGTGCTAATAAGCTTGGCTTGAAGGATGTGGACTTCATTATTGAACAAGACGAAGATATAATTTTGGTGGAATATAAAAATGGTAAAATTTCGCAGGCACTTGTTCATGGTAGTAATTTTAATCCTAATAATGAGAAAATCATTAATAATATACCTGAAAAGTACTTTGATACCTTGCATTATTTAAACGTGTTGGGAAAGAACAAGCCTAAGCATTATATCTGGGTTTTAGAATACCCTCACGGGAGTTCTGTTATGCGTAAAATGTTGCGTAATAAAATAATGAAGCAATTACCTTTTCAATTGCAAACAAGCTTGGCTGCTAAAAATAAGCTTATTGAAAGTTTTGAGGTCTTGTCCATTGCTGAGTGGAATGAAAAGTATAAGCAATACCCTATGAGTGAGGTTAAAGAAAAATTACAATAATGCAATTAAAAATATAAGCATGGATATTGAACGAGGTTATTGTAAAATCTCTAAAATAACCCCTTGACATACCATGTTATCTATGGTATCATATTCCAGTAACAAAGCAGAAGCCTCCCGCTTCTCACCTTGCGGTCAACACTCGACAGGGTTGGATATGAATTTTTTCGCGGGTGGATTTGTTCTGCCCGCTTTTATTTTTTGTAAGCAGTAAAGCTTACCTTGTGTCCCTGGAGGTGAATTGTCATAGCAAAAGAAAGCTTGCGTATCAACGAAGAAATTCGTGCGCGTGAAGTGCGTGTTATTACTGCTGATGGCGAACAGCTTGGCGTTATGTCCGGTCGTGCAGCCCAACAACTGGCAGTTGAAAGACATTTAGATTTAGTTGAGATTGCTCCCACAGCGAAACCGCCCGTGTGCAAAATTATGGATTACGGCAAGTTCCGTTATGAGCAGCAAAAACGTGAAAAAGAAGCTCGTAAGAAGCAAAAAACCTTCGACATTAAAGAAGTTAAACTGCGCCCCGGTATCGAGGATCACGACTTTAACGTTAAGTACAAGAATGCAGTACGTTTCCTGGAGGATGGCGATAAGGTAAAAGTTACCATCATGTTCCGTGGTCGCGAGCTGTCTCATCCTGAGCTTGGCGAAGTACTGCTGAATCGCATGGCACAGCAGTTAAAAGAAATTGCCGTCGTAGAAAGAGTTCCAAAATTAGAAGGCAAAAACATGATTATGATTGTTGCGCCGAAACCTGCTAAATAATAGAGGAGGATATCACAATGCCGAAAATGAAAACCCGTAGAGCTGCTGCAAAGCGCTTCAAGAAAACCGCTTCTGGTGAATTCAAACATTTTAAAAACTTCAAGAGCCATATTCTCGAACATAAATCTCCTGCACGTAAGAGAAACCTGCGCAAAGCAGCTCTGGTTCACAAGACTGATAAAGAGCATGTAGCAAAGATGCTCCCGTATGCATAATTAAGAGATTTAAAGGAGGAAATTAACAATGGCAAGAGTTAAAGTGGGCGTTACTGCTCATCGTCGTCATAAACACATTCTGAAACTGGCTAAAGGTTACTATGGTTCTCGTAGCAAACAATTCAAAAAAGCTAACGAGCTGGTAATGAAAGCACTGTCCTATGCTCGTCGTGACCGTCGCGCTAAAAAACGCGAGTTCCGTCGTCTGTGGATTGCTCGTATCAACGCTGCTACCCGTGCTAACGGCCTGAGCTATAGCCGTTTCATCTGCGGCCTGACCAAAGCTGGTATCGAAATGAACCGCAAAGTTATGGCTGACATGGCTATCTATGATGCAGCTGCATTTGCTAAATTAGTAGAAGCTGCTAAAGCTGCTCTGTAAGAGTAAAGTAAATAATGACTAGTGCGTAGGCGCTGGTCTGAGCCTGCTCCTATGCAGATAGGGGCAGGCTTTTTTGTCTTTTTTTCGAGGGGAATATGTTAGTTGTTTTAAGTAAAGCGATAGCTTTTGTTTTGATTATTTTAATTGGTTATATGTGCAAGCGCCGTGGCGTGTTTGCGCCGACGGATTATCAGCTTGTAAGCAAGATTGTGCTGAATATTACGCTGCCCTGTGCTGTTATTTCGAGCTTTGCGCATTTTCAGCTGGATTTGTCGCTGTTGGCGGCGGTTGCGCTGGGGCTTAGCGGCAACTGCGTGATGCTTTTTGTTGCACTAATGCTTACGCGGCGCGAGACGCTGGCGGCTAAGATTTTTTATATTTTCAGCCTGGCAGGCTATAATATCGGCTGCTTTACGCTGCCGTTTGCGCAGGCCTTTCTGACGCCGTTCGCTGTCGTGGCGCTGTGTATGTTCGATGTAGGCAATTCAATTATGTGTACAGGTATGACCTATGCACTGACGGCTTCCTGCATCGGCTATGCAGATGGACACAAGGACAGGTTCAGCATGAAGAGCATTGCGGAGAAGCTGCTGCATTCGGCACCGTTTGTCGTTTATATTAGCATGCTTATCTTGTCGCTGGTCGGAGTGCAGTTCCCAAAGAGCGTGTATACCTTTACGGATATTGTGGGCGCAGCCAATCCGTTTTTGAGCATGCTGATGATTGGTATGATGTTTGAAATAAGGCTGGACAAGCAGGCGATGGGCTACGTGAAGGAGCTGTTCAGCGTGCGTTACCTGATTTCGCTGGTGTGTGCAGGGGCATTTATTTATTTTGCACCGTTTAAGCAGGAGGTCAATTACGTTATTGCTTTGGCGTTTATGGCGCCGTGTACGATTATCGGGCCGATTTTCGTGGAGAAGCTGGGCGGCAATGTGCAGCTGGCAAGCTTGTTTAATTCAATGACGATCATTACAAGTGTCATTTTGTTTACGTGCTTCTTTTTAGTTATATAAGGAGAGAAAAATGGAAATTACTGGTTTGCAGAACCCCGTAGTGAAGGCTGCGGCGGAGCTGAAGCAAAAGAAATATCGCCAGCAGCAGGGCTTATTCCTTGCTGAAGGCCTGCGCACGGTGGAGGAGGCTGTACGCTACGGCAGGGTGCAGAGCATTTTCTATACGGCTGTGGAGGACGAGCGCACGCGCAGCGTACTGGAGGAGGCTGCAGCGAAGAATGTGAAGCTTATCTGCGTCAGCGAGGGCGTGATGAAGAAGATTGCGGATACCGAAACGCCGCAGGGGGTGCTGGCGGTGTGCGAGATGCCGGCGTGCAGCGTTGAGGAGCTGCTGGCGACGGGGAAGATGCTGCTTGTGCTTGACAGAGTGGGCGACCCGGGCAATATCGGCACGATGCTGCGTACTGCTGACGCTGCCGGCCTGGGTGGATTGGTGCTGCTCAAGGGCAGCGCAGATATTTATGCGCCGAAGACGGTGCGTGCGTCGATGGGCTCGCTGTTTCATCTGCCTGTTATCGGCGGCGTAAGCGAGGCGGAGTTTATCAGCAGCGCGCGCAAGGCCGGCTATGAGCTTTTGGTGACCTGTCTGGACGGCGCGGATAATCTGTATAAGGCAGATTTGCGCGGACGTCTGGCCTTCGTCATGGGCAACGAGGCGAATGGCGTGACGGAGAGCCTGCTGGCGGCGGCAGATAAGCGCGTGTTTATTCCTATGCAGGGCCGTGCGGAGTCGCTGAATGTGGCGATGGCGGCAGGCGTGGTGATGTTTGAGGCTCTGCGTCAGCGTCTGTAAGCGGCGCTGGCAGGCTGCAGAGATTATCTTAAAAATTTCTGCGAAAAGGTGTTGACAAATTCTTCGATATTCGATATAATATCTATGTTGTCTACTGGATGGGTTCCCGAGTGGCTAAAGGGAGCAGACTGTAAATCTGCCGCGTTTCGCTTCGTTGGTTCGAATCCAACCCCATCCACCAACACTTTCATCGCGGGGTGGAGCAGTTGGTAGCTCGTCGGGCTCATAACCCGAAGGTCGGTGGTTCAAGTCCGCCCCCCGCAACCAACTTCATATGCTGATGTAGCTCAGTCGGCAGAGCGTATCCTTGGTAAGGATAAGGTCACCAGTTCAATCCTGGTCATCAGCTCCAATTGGCGGCGTAGCTCAGTTGGCTAGAGCATGCGGTTCATACCCGCAGTGTCCGCGGTTCGAATCCGTGCGCCGCCACCAACTTGCAATTTGAGACTTCCAAGAAATTGGGAGTCTTTTTTTGTGTGCGTAAAATACAGCTACGGAGATGCAATAGATAATGCTTGCTAGAAATGTAGAATTGTTTTTAAAAATAACAGCTTGCGGAAAAGTCGTCAATAGTGTAAAATGATTGTGACGATTAAATGCAAATCTTGAAAGGAAGGTGCATTATGAAAAAATTATTAGTATTGCTCATGGCAGCTTTGATGGTTGTTGCTATGGCTGTGGCCGGCTGCGGCGGCGACGACAAAAAGGCTGACGGCAACGGTGCTGCGCACAAGGAAAAGCTTGTTATCGGTACTGATGCTGATATCAACAACCTGAACCTGCAAAAACAGCAGGATGCTGCCAACAACGTAATCCTGAAGAACACCCACCAAACCCTGGTATTCTTCAACAATGGCTCTCATGGTGATGAGCGCTTTGGTCCTGGTCTGGCTACCGACTGGAAGTTTGTAGATGATACCCATATCATCATGAACCTGCGTAAGGACGTATACTTCAACGATGGCCACAAAACCCCGATGACTGCTGATGACGTAAAATTCACTCTGGATATGGCAATGAAGAACGTTATCAAATCCGCTCTGGCTGGTTACGTTAAATGTACTGTTAAAGATAAATATCAGATTGAAATCGAAATCAGCTCCTATAACAACGAGTTCATTCAATCCTTGTCCTCTGTTCCTCTGTCCATCCAATCCAAAAAGGCTTACGACGATGGCGTAAAAGAGCCTTGGCTGATTGGTACCGGCCCGTACAAATTTGACAAATGGGTTCAAGGTGAATACTGCCGTCTGAACAAGGTTAAAGATTATTGGGGCAACAACCTGCCTGCAACTGAAAACTTTGCTCCCGGCGTATCTGACGTAATCGAATTCCGTCCGATGATCGAGGCTTCTGCTCGCGTAATGGCTCTGCAGGCCGGCGAAATCGACGTATGCGTAAATCCGCCTATCAGCGATCTGAAATTCCTGAAGGATGACAAGAATATCACTGTTTACGAGCAACCCGGTACCCGTCTGTTCTACTTCGCATTCAATGTTGAAAAGAAACCTTGGGATAACCAAAAGCTGCGTCAGGCTGTAGCTTGCGCAATCGACAAGAAATCTGTTCTGGATGCTGCTCTGAATGGCAAAGGCACTCTGCAAAAAACCATTCTGAACCGTGGTCTGTGGGGCTTCTATGATGAAATGCCCGGCTATGATTACAACCTGGAGCGTGCAAAACAGCTGATGAAGGAATCCGGCGTAACCGGTCCTATCAAAACCACTCTGACTTATGCAACCGGTGCTCCGTATGAGCAAATTGCAACTGTTATTCAAGCTAATCTGGCACAAATCGGTATTACCGTAGATTTGGTTCCGATGGAACAAGCTGCTCTGAAGGCTGCTTGCAAGGACGGCAAACAAAGCCTGTTCCTGTGGCGCTGGAACGAGGACTCCAAGGTAGACTTCGTATACCGCGACCTGTTCTACACTGGCTCCGGCTCCAACTATCATCACTTCGCTGATCCGAAGGCTGATAAGCTGATTGATGATGTTGCAACCCTGAAGGATCAAAAACAACGTATGGAAGCTGGCGTTGAGCTGCAAAAATACCTGGTTGACGAATGCCCGCAGGTTCCTCTGTACATTGCTAACCTGGTTATTGCCTATAATAAAGACCTGAAAGGTCAATATTTCTATGGCGGCGGCAACCATGATTGGCGTCATGCTTACATTGCTAAATAATTTTTGCTGAATAATTTACAAAGGCGTAAAACAAGGGAGGCATAGTCCTCTCTTGTTTTATCATATAATCTTTTAGTTGAGTTCCACAGAAAGGAGCTTTGTTGAATGCTTAAATATGTTGTCAACAGACTCCTCAGTTTGATTCCTGTAATCTTAGTAACCTCTTTTTTGATTTACTGGGCTATGAGTCTTACTGAGGGCGACCCTGCCATGATGATCGCCGGCGACGGTGCTTCTAAGGAAATGATTGACCAGATACGCCATGAGCTTGGTCTGGACCAGCCTTTCCTGCTGCAATATTTTAACTACATGAAGGGCATGCTCGTTGGTGATATGGGCAAATCCTATGTAACCAATAAGGACGTTTTCCATACGTTCTTCCAATATCTGCCTAATACCTTATATTTAGGCGGCTCTGCTGTTATCATCGCTACTATCGTATCTATTCCCTTGGGCATTTATACCGCTATCAACCAAAACACCTGGAAGGATACTGCTGGTATGATTTTTGCGCTGTTCGGTACCTCCATGCCTAACTTCTGGCTTGGCCTGATGCTGATCATTATTTTTGCGCTGCATCTGAGAATGTTCCCGACGGGCGGCAACTTTGGCTGGAAGAGCCTGATTCTGCCGGCTGTAACGGTTGGCTTTGGTCTGGCTGCGCTGATTACCCGTATCACTCGTTCCTCTATGCTTGACGTTATGCGTCAGGATTATATGACCACTGCACGCGCGAAGGGCTGCAGCGAGCATCGTGTAATCTACAAGCATGGCCTGAAGAATGCGCTGATTCCTATTATTACTGCTATTGGTCTGCAGATGTCTTTGGTTATCACCGGCTCCGTACTGGCTGAAACCGTATTCAGCTGGCCCGGCATTGGCCGTCTGGTATACGAATCCATCACCAGACGTGATATTCCGATGGTAACCGGCTCGATTATTCTTTGTTCTATTTTGATGTGCCTCATTAATCTGGTTGTCGATCTTGTTTATGCATTCTTCGACCCGCGTATTAAGGCACAGTACAGCAAGAAGAGGTGAGGAAGATGGCTGCAAAGAAAAAAGCTAAAAGACGCACCATGTTCCAAGAAACCTGGCATCGTCTGCTGAAAAATAAGGGCGCTGTAATCGGCATGGCCTTTCTGGTATTGCTGTGCATCATCGCTGTAGTAAGTCCTTTTGTTTTTGATTATGAAACTGACGTTATCGGTCAGAACCTGGCTATTAAGCTGCAGCCTCCTAACGGAGAGCACTGGTTCGGTACTGATGAGTATGGCCGTGATCTGTTTGCCCGCGTTATGTATGGCGCGCGCTATTCCATGGCTATCGGTATCGGCTCTGTTGGCTTTGGCCTTTTAGTTGGCACCGTTTTGGGCTCTATTGCCGGCTTTTACGGCGGCAAGGCTGATGATATCATCATGCGCGGCATTGATATTTTCTACTCCATCCCGAACATTTTGAAGGCTGTAGTAATCGTATCCCTGCTGGGCACCAGCACCATCAACCTGATTATTGCCCTGGCAATATCCTGCGCTACGAACTATGCACGTATCGTGCGTGCTTCTGTTATGACCGTGCGCGATTTGGAATATGTTGAGTCCTCCTACGCTATGGGCCTGCCCACCTGGAAGATTATTCTCAGACATATCCTGCCGAACTGCCTGTCTCCGATTATCGTACAGACGACGCTGCTGATCGGCACGACCATTATTTCTGCTTCCTCCCTGAGCTTTTTAGGCATAGGCGTACCGGCGCCGGCTCCTGAATGGGGCGCGCTGCTTTCCGGCGGCAGAGGTCATATTCGTGATGCCAGCTACATCTGCGTTATTCCTGGTTTAGCTATTATGTTTACCGTATTAGCCTTGAACCTGCTGGGCGACGGCCTGCGCGATGCGCTGGATCCGAAGCTGAAGAAATAAGGGGGCTGCATTATGGATTTAGTATTAGATATTAAGGACTTCGTGGTCCACTACGAAACGGAAGATTCTGATGTCCATGCTGTCAACGGCATTGACATCGCTATCGGCAGAAAACGCACCTTAGGTCTGGTAGGCGAGACTGGCGCAGGCAAGACTACGACTGCTCTTTCTATTATGAACCTGGTTCCGGATCCGCCGGGAGTTATCAAGAGCGGCACGATTAAGCTCGAGGGCAAAAACGTGCTGGAGATGAGCGAGCGTGAGCTGGAGGAGATGCGCGGCAATGATGTAGCGATGATTTTCCAGGATCCGATGACCGCTCTGAACCCTGTTATGACCGTAGGCGAGCAGATTGCCGAAAGCCTGGAGCTTCACCAGAACCTTACTCCGGAGGAATCGCTGGAGAAGGCGAAGGAGATGCTGAAGCTTGTTGGTATCGCTGAGGCGAGAGCCAACGACTATCCGCACCAGTTCTCCGGCGGCATGAAGCAGCGCGTAGTTATTGCTATTGCGCTGGCTTGCAGCCCGAAGCTGCTGATTGCCGATGAACCCACCACTGCACTTGATGTAACTATTCAGGCACAGGTGCTGGAGCTGATGAAGGACCTCATCAATAACCGCGATATGTCCATGCTGATGATTACGCACAGCCTGGGTATCGTTGCTGAGGTTTGCGACGATATGGCAGTTATGTATGCAGGCCGTATTGTGGAGAAGGGCTCTGTTGATGATGTTTTCAACAATATGCGCCATCCCTATACCGAGGGCCTGTTCAACAGCCTGCCTAACCTGAAGGAGCAGGGCGAAATGCTGGAGCCGATCAAGGGCCTGATGCCTGACCCGGCAGATTTGCCGCCAGGCTGCACCTTTGCTCCGCGCTGCCCCTATGCTACGGAGGCCTGCTCGGCAGCTGTTCCTGAGCTGCAGGCCATTGATGGCAGCAAAACTCATTTTGTAGCTTGCCATGCTTATTCCAGACCTGGATTTGCTTTAAGGAGGAACCAAAAATGAGTAATGCTCCGCTGTTAGTTATTGACAACCTGACTAAATATTTTAATACTGCTGCCGGCCAGCTGCACGCTGTTGACGGTGTCAGCTTTACTCTGGAGGAGGGCAAAACTCTGGGTATTGTAGGCGAGTCCGGCTGCGGCAAGTCTACCACCGGCCGCTGCATTTTGAAGCTGATTGAGCCCACCAGCGGCAAGATTATCTTCCAGGGCAACGATATTACGAAGCTGAGCCGTAAGGAAATGCGTCCGCTGCGCCAAAAGATGCAGATGGTTTTCCAGGATCCGTTCTCTTCTCTGGACCCGCGTGAAACCGTTATGCAGCTTATTAGCGAGCCGATTATCGAGCATAAGCTGATTAAGGGCAAGGAAGCGATTGAGGAGCGCACGCTGGAGCTGATGCGCACCGTTGGTCTGGCAGAGCGCTATGCCAATGTTTATCCGCATGAGCTGGACGGTGGCCGCCGCCAGCGTATCGGTATCGCTCGTGCTCTGGCGATGAACCCGAAAATCATCGTGTGCGACGAGCCTGTTTCGGCGCTGGACGTTTCTATTCAGGCGCAGATTCTGAACCTGCTCAAGCAGCTGCAAAAGGATCTGGGACTGACCTATATCTTTATTACGCACGATTTGTCCGTTGTAAAATATTTCTCTGATGAAATCGCTGTTATGTACATGGGCACGATGGTAGAAAAAGCACCTGCCAACCTGCTCTTCAAAAATCCGCTGCATCCTTATACGAAGGCGCTGCTTTCGGCAATTCCTCTGCCTATCGTTGGCAAGGATAAGCCGAAGCGCCAGGTTATCAAGGGCGAGATTACTGCGCCGATTAACCTGCCGGATGCCTGCCGCTTTATGAAGCGCTGCGACTGCCCGGTTGCCGGCGTATGCGATAACGGCAATCCTGTACTGCGCGAGGTTGAGCCGCAGCATTTTGTGGCCTGCTCCTGCATAAAATAATCTGTGCTAAAAAATGAACCGCTTCTCTGAACCGTGAGTTTCAGGGGAGCGGTTTTTCTTATATTTGTTTGTTTCGTCCAAATAGATGCTGGTTTTGGACGAAAGGTGAAGGAGTTGGATGAATAGGGGCGGGTTTTCCCTTATCCTATTGGTGATTCCCTTATTTTATGATATAATTTAAGGGAATGAAAGGAGGAGTAAGGGAATGAGAAGCTTTAACTACTCAATAATTAGAGAACAAAAATGGGATTCAGAAATTTTGAGCTTGATAGCTGCAATTTATAAAGAGGCAGGTAAACAGGAGCTTTTTGTAAAGCAACGGCCAGAAGAGCTTAATAAGCTGGTAGAAATAGCAAAAATTCAAAGTACGGAAGCTTCTAATGCAATTGAGGGCATTGTTACGACTAGCACTAGAATACGTGAGCTTGTAAACGAGAAAACAACACCGAGAAATCGTGATGAGCAGGAAATTGCTGGCTATCGTGATGTATTAAATATAATACATGAGAATTTCGATGTTATCCCCATCTCCAAAAACTATATTTTACAGCTTCATAAAATTTTGTATAGCCATTTGAATAACCAATTTGCAGGGAGAACTAAGAGCGTGCAAAATTACATCAGTGCTACTTATCCGGATGGCAGCACGCATATTTTATTTACACCGCTTGCTCCTTACGAAACACCGGAAGCTCTTGAGCGTATCTGTGAAGAATATAATAGAGTAATAGGAAATTTAGAGTTAGAACCACTTATTGCTATACCTATTTTTATTCATGATTTTTTGTGTATTCATCCATTTAATGATGGCAATGGAAGAATGAGCCGTTTGCTTACCACCTTGCTTTTGTATAGAAATGGTTTTTATGTCGGCAAATATATTTCGTTAGAAGCCAAAATTGCTAAGAATAAGGATTTATATTATGAAGCTTTGGCTGATTCGCAAGTAGGCTGGCATGAGGGTAAGGAAGATGTTATACCATTTGTAAAATATATTTTGGGGACGATTCTTGCTGCTTATAAAGACTTTGAAGAACGTATGACTATCATTGAGCCTAAGCTTTCTGCGCTGGAAATGGTGCGTAGAGCAAGTGAAAATAAAATTGGACGCTTTAATAAGCAGGATATTCGCGAACTTTGCTCTACGCTTAGCGATAGCTCTATTGAAGCTGCTCTGCGTAAGCTGGTGCGTTCTGGTGAATTGCAAAAAGAGGGCAAGGGGAAAAGCACGTGTTATTATAGAGTTAAATAAGATAGTAGATTGTATAATGAAGCTGCATACATAAGTGAGTAAAAAGAGAATAAAAAAACCATAGTGCTCATCCTTGTGTTAGAATTAAGTTACTACACATAAACCTAAAAAGGAGAATCACTATGGATCAATAAATGCTAAAGAAAACCTTAATATAACTGCGTCTAAAAATACGAATAATACGGAGCAAAGCAGCAAATCCAGCAGTGCAAGTGTTGGCGCAAGCCTGGAACTTGGCAAAGGCCCAAGCTACAGCATTTCTGGCAGTATGTCCAAGGGCGAAGTATCTGCAAATGGCACAACTTATAACGAAAGCAATGTGACTGCCAATAAAGATTTGAATTTTGCAAGTGGTAATGACACCAATATTAAAGGTGGCAAGCTGAGTGGCGAAAAAGTAACCGGTAGCGTAGGCAGAGACCTTAATATTGAAAGCAAGCAGGATAGCAACAACTACAAAGAAAGCAATAAATCTGTTGGCGCGAGCGTTGGTCTTGGCAGTAATAAAGCTGTCAGCAGCAGTGCAAGTGTTGGCAAGATTGACAGCAACTACAATAGCGTTACAGACCAGAGCGGTATCTATGCAGGAGAACAGGGTTTTGACATAGGCGTGGGCAAGAATGCGGACTTGAAGGGCGGAATAATTTCCAGCGCAGCGGAGGCGGAGAAGAATAAGCTTTCGACAGGTACGTTGACGTTTGAAGATATTCAGAACAAAGCGGATTACAAAGCTAATGGCATTGGTGCGAAAGTAAATAAAAATAACAATGTTGATTATAACGAAAAAGGCATAACGCCTGATATTGGCATGCCTGCAAGAGGAGAGGCTGAAAGCACGACGAAAGCTGCTATCAGCGAAGGTACTATTGAAATCCGTGATAAAGAGAACCAGAAGCAGGATATCACTAAGCTGAATCGTGATACCCAAAACAGCCTTAATAAGCTTGGCGAGATTTTTGATAAAAATACTATTAAAGAAAAGCAGGAGTTTGCGGGATTATTCCAAAAATTTGCTCATGATTATATTGGAGGTTTAACAGGAAAAATTGGCCAAGATGAAAAAGCAGCATTAAATACTTTTGTTGATGGATTAATTTCAGCTTGGACTAATGGGAATTTCTTAGCAGGTGCTAGTGGAACTGCTTTACTTGAATCAATGCAGAATGAGCTGGAAAAAATTAAAGATCCTGCATTAAAACAAATTGTTGCTGGAATGATGGGTGCGTTGGCTGGTGAATTCGTGGGTGGTGACGCGCAAGCTGGTGCTTCTAGTGCGGTTAGTACGGAAAAGTATAACTGGTTAGCTCATGAAGAACAAGAGAAGGTAGCATTAAAATTAAACAATGCAAGAACTCATGAGGAAAGAGTTAAAATCATAGAAGAAGCTTTTTCTCTTAGCCAAGCTAATAGAGAAAAAGACCCTGAACATGCTGAAGTTATGGAAAAATTTTTGATAGAACAATTAGAGAAAATAACAAAGTATGATAATGGTGTTGGAATTAGTTTTAAAGTAAATAAAGATCTTGGGTTACATAACAATTTAAGTGCAATGAAGGAGTTTTTTGGTGAGTATAATACATTTAAATATTTACCTGAGGTATTTAAAGAAACTGTAAAATTAGAAGCAACTTTAATAACAGGAGATGCTTATGCAGGAGTTGCCAATATAAATCGAATAATTACTTATGGAGATTTAGGAATTACTTTTGCTAGTAATTTGATTGATTCTCATGGAATAAATAAGGAATTTATTGCTAAAATGGGATATGAAGAAGGAAAAACAATAGTGCTATCTGCTGTTGATAAATATACTGGGAAGAGTAAATATGTAGGAGTTGTTGCTTTAGGTAAAACTGTCACAAGTGTATATTTAGATGTTAATTACAAAAGTCTTTTAACTTCAAAAATAGTAAACAAAATTGACCAAATTATAGATAGCTTTACAGAAAGTAATATTAATGAAAATTATATAGGAGACTAATTATGAGCTTTTTTAATAAATTTACATGGTGCATTATTTTAGTATACTGTTTATATGTTGCTGTGATAAAAAACAAGGAAAAAGAAAATGTTAGAAGAAGAAAATTAGAAAATATACTTTATGTTATCACTGGATTGATGGGTATAGTATTAATAGACTTATTCTATATTAGAGAAATACCTAAGAAAATATTAGACTTTTTGGTACCTGCTTGCTTTTTAGGGCAACTAGTTATTGTTGGAAAAATAGAATCGTCAAAAATAACAAATAAAACTCAGAGAATGGAGTGGAATAAACAAGCAATAAAAAGTGCATTAACTATTCTATTTGTTGCAGTAATATTTTTGTGGTTACTTTGGACATAAATGTAGGAGTATTAGTACATCTATCAGGCGCAAGCATTGGCCTGAGCGACAAGTCTTTAGCAGGCAGTGCAAGCGTTGTTAAGATTGACAGTAATTACAAGAGTGTTACTGACCAGAGCGGGATCTATGCAGGTAAAAATGGCTTTGATATCCGTGTAGAAGCTAACACTGACTTGAAGGGAGGTATTATTTCAAGCACTGCTGATGCTGACAAGAATAAGCTTTCGACAGGTACGTTGACGTTTGAAGATATTCAGAACAAAGCGGATTACAAAGCTAATGGCATTGGTGCGAAAGTAAATAAAAATAACAATGCTGATTATAATGAAAAAGGTATAACACCTGATATTGGTATGCCTGCAAGTGGAGAAGCTGAAAGCACAACGAAAGCTACAATTAGCAAAGGTACTATTGAGATTCGTGATAAAGAGAATCAGAATCAGGATATCAATAAGCTGAATCGTGATACCAAAAACAGCCTTAATAAGCTTGGCGAGATTTTTGACAAGACAAAAATTGAAGAACGCCAGGAATTAGCAAATTTATTTGGTGAATTAGCGTATAATGAGATTCATAAGCTTGCTGATAAGAATGGCTGGAAAGATGGTGATTCTGAAAAGGATGCTCTACATGCGCTTGTTGGCGGTATTATGAGTGAACTTACGGGTAATGGGTTCCTGGCAGGGGCAAGCGCGTCTGCGATTAACGAAATGGTGCAGAAGAAATTGTCTGAGCAGTTTGCTGGTGAACCAGATAAACATCAATGGGCAAGTACGATTATCGGTGGTATTGTATCACAAATGGTTTCCGGCAATGCGCAAGCTGGCGCAAGTACTGCTGCGAGCGGAACGAAAAATAATAGACTTTCTTTATCCCAGTATGAAGAATTTAAGAAAAGGTTAAGTAAAGCTAAAAGTAATGCTGAACGTATAGAAATATACGAAAAATACTTAAAGGTAGATTTAGCACAAGAAAAAGAACTAGTAGAAAAACTTAAAGATCAAAATTTTGTGAACGGCTTGATAAAAGCTTTAGAAGAAAATCCTGATTTAGAAATCTACGATGGAGTAGTTATAAAAGGTTTTTCTGTTATTGGCGATAGAGACAATAACAATTATTTAAGTGAAGGAACTGGAGAAATACTTGATGATACACATGAAAAATTTATTTTTCATGCAGAGCATCCATTGTATAATTCAGAAACTGGTACAACGGATTTAGTTTCTCCTCTCCAAAAATTTATAAATGACAATAAAGAAGAACTTCAGAGTTTAGGAAAGAACGTTACTATGTCATACTTAACTAATGGTGTTGATAAGATTATTGATAAATTACCTGATAAAATTTCTGCAAGTCCGAAGGCTTGTGATGTATATGTAAACGGTATAAAAGTACTTAAGTCGGTTTCTTCTAGTAGTACTATAACTATAGGGGAAGGTGTTTACGATATTTATGTTGATTATAATAAATATCATGGAAGAACTTTGGCATTGAATACTGTTTCAACTGTTTCGACTGTAGCTTTATCTTTAACAGTAAGTAATAAATTACAAAATAATTTCAGTGATACATTAGGCTATATGCTGCCTTTGGTTGATGGTGGTTTTGCATTTTTAATTTCACAAGGAAGTTCTAAAATTAAAAATTCTATTAGCGAAGGAGATAAATAATCATGTATCAATGGGTTAGTAGTGATGTTTGGCTTATTTTAGGAGTAATTAGCTTAATGCTATATGTTACAAAAGGAATTAATTACAAAGAAAGCATAACAAGTAAAAGAAATAGAATATTTTGTTGGGCGATAGGGATTTCAATATTTCAGATAGCACTTTCTGTAATTGAAACATTTAACATTTTCATTAATTGTTACAAATATATATTTAATACATTTATGGTGTATGGTTTTTTGTTTGTTTGTTATATATTAATTGGTGGAAGATGGACTGTTGTGGATAAAGTTTCGCTGATAATCTTTATTATAGGAGCATTAATAATCTGCCTGTCTCTTATACACATCTCCGAGCCCACGAGACCGA
>ERZ1026901.944-NODE-944-length-19358-cov-4.367663_pt1 | contig 19358 bp, 16 predicted proteins | sample MGYA00380179_ERZ1026901 | MGnify/ENA primary metagenome ERZ1026901 (study PRJEB33269, sample SAMEA4719815) | human gut metagenome | biome: human-associated habitat; feature: organic feature; material: feces | place: Cameroon | collected 2013-10 ... | reverse complement strand
CCACCGCCCCGTCCGCCGCGTCGGTAAAGCTTTGCGCCGTTAAAATACGGGACTTCCTTCTTTTTGACGGCTTTTCAAAGAAGACCATGATTGTTCTCGGCATTGAAAGTTCCTGCGACGAAACCGGTGCAGCGCTCATTAACGATAAGCACGAACTGCTCGCGCAGGCCATTCACACGCAGATTGACATGCACCGCGCCTACGGCGGCGTTGTGCCGGAACTCGCTAGCCGCGACCATATCCGCCGCGCGATTGCCCTGATGGATCAGGTGCTTTCTGACGCGCACCTCACAAAAAAAGACATTGACGCGATTGCCGTCACTGAAGGCCCGGGGCTTGCCGGTGCCCTTTTGGTAGGGTCCTCCGTTGCGCATGCCGCGGGCTACGCCCTGGGCGTACCTGTAATCGGCGTGCATCACTTGGAAGGCCATCTGCTTTCAGCGCTATTGAGCCCCGAAAAACCGAAGTTTCCGTTTTTGGCGCTTCTCGTTTCCGGAGGCCACACGCAGTTTATGAAGGTGACGTCCTTCGGGCACTATGAGCTTCTCGGGGAGACGCTTGATGATGCCGCGGGCGAAGCCTTTGATAAGACCGCGCAGCTTTTGGGCGAATGCTATCCGGGGGGCCCCGCGGTGTCGCGCCTCGCGGAAAACGGCACTCCCGGCGCCATTGAACTGCCGCGGCCGATGCTGCACTCGCCGGACCTCAACTTAAGTTTTGCAGGGCTTAAAACCGCGGTCTTAACGACCGTGCAGAAGGCCCTGGATCCCAAAGACGAAACCTTCCGCTCTAATCTCGCGCGCGGCTTTGTGGACGCCGTGGTTGAGGTGCTTACCGCCAAAGCCGCCAAAGCCATGAAGAAAACCGGCATCAAGGATCTGGTAGTCGCGGGCGGCGTCTCCGCGAACAAGCAACTTCGGGAAGGCCTTATCAAAACGGCCGCCAAACTCAAGGGCCGTGTGTACTTTCCGCCGCTTGCGCTTTGCACCGATAACGGCGCCATGATTGCCGTTGCCGGCATGATGAGGCTTGAAGCAATGACGCCCGAAGAACGCGCCAAGGCGCTTCACCGCTGGGCGTTTTCCGCCAAGCCCCGCTGGAAACTCTCGGAAGCTGCCCGGCCGGATAAAGCGTAAGTACCAAAAGCCGCTTTCCGGGCCGCGTTTGCGATTTGCTTTTTTTCAAAATCTCCGTAAAATGCGCAACTCCGATTCAGAGCGGTTCGCCGCAAAGAAGCGGAGACAATTTGGGAAATGCCGGTGTAGCTCAGCTGGTAGAGCAGCGCATTCGTAATGCGAAGGTCGGATGTTCGATTCCTCTCACCGGCACCATTTCCTCATCCCTTACGGGAAGACAAGAAGCCTTGGCGAAAGCCGAAGGCTTTTTTGTTATCCGCTGCAGTCACACCAACATCAGCCGCGGATCTTTTGCTGCAGCGGCCGGCAAGCCGTTGAGCTTCCGTGTTGCAGGGATCCGAACCGTCACGGTCTTCATCTTCAGCCGCCGCACCGTCTGACGTTTTGCAGATTGCTGCCTCAGTCCGAGACATACACTCAGACATACATTCGCACCCGCAGGTCATATCAGCCGAAAAGGCTCTTCAACTTACGGCTCAGTTAATCTGCCGGAAATCCCGCTGCTTCACAAATCCGGACAAATTTTTTGCTTTCCGTGCCGGCTCTTGCGTGATTACTTTTGCTGGAGTCCCTGCTGTCAAGCCACTTGAGATACAGTCCGAACGCTGTAACACCGCACCCAACCAAAAGCACAAGCCAATACGTAAGACTCATCTCTGCCTCTCTGTTAATTCAGAACCCGAAAGCACAAACACAGCAGCTCTCCGGCATCAGCCCCGTTCGGCGTCCGTCAACTGCATCAGCTTACCGGCCAGAGCCCCTGCTTCTTCAGCATACGGATCAAAAACCGTCACCGCCTTCATCGAGCGCAGCCACGTCATCTGGCGCTTCGCGAGCTGCCGCGTTGCGGCCTTGGCGCGATCGAGAAACGCTTCCCTCGTGCACTCCCCGAGAAGATAATCCACAGCCTGCCGGTAACCCACACAGCGCATGGCCGGGGACTCCCGGATAAAGCGCGGCGACTTCATGAGGTTCTCAACTTCATCCAAAAGGCCTGAAGCCACCATGGCGTCAAAACGCCCACCGATCACCCGATGCAGGCGCGCTCTGTCGCCGGGCACAAGGCCCACGGTCACAATCGTCGGGTCGGGTTGAGCCTCCCCCTTTTGATAATCCGAAATCGCCCGCCCGGTCTGACGGTAAATCTCCAGCGCCCGGCTGATGCGCTGGCTGTCGTTAACCGCGAGCCGCGCGGCGGTCACGGGATCGACCTCCGCAAGTTTTTCGTGCATCGCGGGCCACCCGAAGGTTTTGCCCTCTTTTAAGACGGCAGCCCTTACCCCGGGGTCGGCCGAAGGCAGTTCGTCAATCCCTTCCCGTAAGGCTTTGGCATAAAGCATCGTTCCCCCGACAATAAGGGGAAACCGACCGCGCGCGTGAATTTCATCAATAAGGCGCAGGGCGTCGGTGCGAAAGTCGGCCGCACTGTAACTTTCATCGATTTCACGGATGTCAATCAGGTGGTGCGGACAGAGGGCAAGTTCTTCGCGCGTGGGTTTGGCCGAGCCTATGTCCATGCCGCGATAGATAAGGGCTGAGTCAACCGAAATGATTTCAACGGGGAGCTTGCGGGCCAGGGTCAGGGCAAGCGCGGTTTTGCCGCTTGCCGTGGGCCCGAGAATCATGAGCGCACGCGGCTGCATCACTGACCCCGCAGGAAAAACTTATCAAGCTCTTCAATCGTGATTTCGCGCCAGGTAGGCCGCCCATGATTGCACTGATCCGCCCGCTCCGTCATTTCCATCTGCCGCAAAAGCGCCTGCATTTCCGGCAACGTCAGAATCCTGTGCGCCCTCACCGACCCGTGGCAGGCCATGGTGGCAAGGCACTTGTTGCGAAGCTCTTCTGTGAGCGACGTGACGCCGAACTCCGCCAGATCCTGAAGCACGCCCCGAACGAGCCCCTCCGCGTCGGAGCGGCCGTCCGCGAACACCGCCGGGATACTGCGCAGCGCAAGCGCGTCTTCGCCGGAGCGGCTCACCTCAAGCCCGAGCTTTGTGAGCGTGTCGCCCGCTTCTTCAAACGCAGCCATTTCCGCGGCCGTCACCCGAAAGACCACAGGGACCAGGAGCGCCTGCGTGGAAATCGATGTTTTGGCTTCGCGCTTTAAGCGCTCGTAGTTGATGCGCTCGTGCGCGGCATGCATGTCGACAATCACGAGTCCCCGGTCGTTTTCAGCGAGGATATAAATCCCCGCAAGCTGCGCCAGGGCCTTGCCGAGCCGGTAGTGGGGGAGCACTTTTTCCGCCTGAGGTTCGTCCATTGCCAAAGGCACGTTCCCGGCGTAGGCGGGAGGCTCGGGAACTGACTGCTGCTGAGGCACCGTAAGCATGTCTGCGGCCGTGGTCTCAGTGACAACGGGCGCTGCCGGACGCTCTAAAGGCGCCGGTGCGGCGGGCTTCTCAGTCTGCGCTTCTTTCGGTTTGGTCGCAAAGACGTTAAGCCACTCCGAAGCGGACAGGGGCTTGGGCTTCGTACCGAAACTCTGTCCTGTCTTTGCGCGGAAATTTTTCGGGAAAGAGGCTTCGCGCAGGGCGGCGGCCGACGGTTCATTAATCTGAGGACTTCCGCTCTCTGCCTGCGGTAAGAGTGATGCACCGCTCTCCCCGGTTTCACAGCTTCTGGCAAGCGCCTCGGAAATCGCGCGGCTCACAAAACTGTGCACCTGCGCGCTGTCACGGAACCGCACCTCGGACTTTTGCGGGTGAACGTTGACGTCCACCTTCACCGGGTTGATTTCAAGCATGAGGCAATACAGGGGCTGCACGGCGCCGTGCAGGACGTCCGCGTAAGCGGTTCTCACCGCGTGCTGTAGGACCTTGTCCCTCACAAAGCGGCCGTTTACGAAAAAGTACTGATCGGCCGTGCGGGCTTTGGCCGCGCGCGGCAGCCCGGCAAACCCCGTGATGCGCATGTCAAAACCTTCGGCGGCAACCGCGCGGCTATTGACCTTAAAGTCCTGGGGCATCACGGCAAAGATGCGTTCTTCCTGCGTTTGTGCTGGAAGAATCAGGGCGCTTTTACCGTCGACCGTCACCCGGAATTCAACCTCGGGGCTTGAAAGCGCCATGCGCTCGATCTGTTCCACAACGTGTGCGCTCTCGGTTCTCACCGCCTTTAAAAACTTACGGCGTGCCGGGGTTTTGTAAAAGAGGTCTTCGACTTCCACGGTAGTTCCGGTGTCCCCGGGCGCCACCGTAATTTCACCGGCAGGCGTGATGCGCTGCGCGGTGCTCATGCCGGCCGTACGGCTTGTCAACGTAACGTCAGCCACCGAGGCAATCGACGCAAGGGCCTCACCGCGGAAACCGAAACTCGCGACCTTCTCAAGATCCAGGAGATTACTGATCTTACTGGTCGCGTGACGCGTGAGCGCGAGGCCCAGCTCCTCGGGCGGAATCCCGCAGCCGTCGTCTGTGACACTGATCCGTTTGATGCCGCCCTCTTCCAAGCGCACCTGCACGGTTTTGGCACCCGCGTCCACCGCGTTTTCAACGAGTTCTTTAACGACCGACGACGGGCGTTCAATAACTTCGCCCGCGGCGATTTGGCTGATGAGCTGATCAGGCAGTGCGTGAATATGGCGCACTTCTAGGTTTTCCGTGGTCATGAGGGATGAGTCTTAACGTTCGTTCGGACGATTATACGGGCGCGGGTGTGAGCGGTTGATACGGTCTTTCGATACCTTGGTCAGAGTGCCCGCTGCTGTTTATTTCTTTGTGCAACAAAGTACCGTCAGGCGTGAGCCGTAACGGTATGATTACGGGCATTCGATTAAACAAACGCCCTGTCTGCGCAATGGATTTCCTCTCCCTCGTTACCGAGCTTTTCACGAACGCCGATCATTTTCTGGTGACGCTCGCCACCGAATACGGCTGGCTTGTTTATGCCGCCATGTTCCTTATTTTCTTTCTGGAAACCGGCATTGTGGTGATGGCGTTTCTGCCGGGGGATTCACTGCTTTTTGTGGCGGGGACCGTTGCGGCTGCAGGCACCATGAGCCCCTGGGGGCTGATGCTTGCGGTCATTCTCGGAGCGTGCCTCGGCAATACGCTCGGCTTTCACACCGGGCGCTGGCTCGGTAACCGCATCTACGACGGGTCAATTTGCTGGATTGATGCGAAGAAACTCCAGAAAACGCAGGTTTTCTACGAAAAGCACGGCGGCAAAACTATTATTCTCGCGCGTTTCGTGCCGATCGTGCGTGCCTTTGCGCCGCTTGTGGCCGGTGCCGCCAAGATGAGCATAGGCCGGTTTGAACTTTATTCGGGCCTGGGGGCCGTCATCTGGGCCGTGGGTCTGATCGGCCTCGGGTACCTCTTCGGCAACATCCCGATTGTGAAGAACAACCTTTCGATGATTCTGCTTCTGGGCGTAATTTCCGCGGCTTCAGGGCCCGTCATTGTGGCCTTGGCTTGGAAGTATCTGCATACTCTTAAGATCTTTCAGCTGAAAAAAGAGCATTAAGAAGTAAAAAAGCGCGGACCGCAAAAAACGGATCTGCGCTTTTTCTTTACCCCAGCAGCATCGCGTCTCCGACAGCCACGTCCTTGCCGGCCCGCTTTTCAAAGAGATCCAGAAGATCAGGCACGGCGAGCGTCTTTTTCACATCCCCCGGAATATCTTCCACCACGCGCCCGGCATGCATCATGATGAGACGGTTTCCAAAGCGCAGTGCGTCACGCATATTGTGCGTGATCATGAGGGTGGTGAGGTTGTGCTGACGGACGATGCGGTCAGTCAACTGCAGCACTTTTTCCGCGGTCTTGGGGTCAAGCGCTGCAGTGTGTTCGTCAAGCAGTAAAAGTTCGGGGCGCACAAGCGTAGCCATCAGAAGCGTCACCGCCTGACGCTGGCCGCCCGAAAGCAACCCCACGTGCGCGGTCATCCGGTCCTCAAGCCCCAAGTCGAGTTCTCTCAACATCGCCTTAAAGCGCTCGGTCTGTTCGCCCTGAGAGCTCCAGCGCAGCCCCGGGCGCTTGCCGCGGCGCGCGGCCATCGCGAGGTTTTCCTCAATCATCATGCCCGCGGCCGTTCCCTTCATCGGATCCTGAAAAACGCGGCCGATAAAGCGGGCCCGCTGGTATTCCGGCATCTTCGTAACGTCGGTGCCGCTGATTTCAATGCGGCCCGTGTCAATCGGAAAGACGCCTGCCACAGCGTTTAAAAGCGTTGACTTACCGGCGCCGTTGGAACCGATCACGGTCACAAAGTCGCCGTCTTTGAGCGTCAGATCCACGCCCTGCAGGGCCTTTTTCTCGTTGACGCTGCCCGGGAAAAATGTTTTATGAACGTCTTTAACGATGAGCATTTTCTTTTTTTCCCGGAAGTTACTTCACGATGCGGCGCAGTTTCAGTTTGCCTTTTAACATCGGCATGGAAAGCGCAACGGCCACCAGTACGGCGGTAAAGAGCTTGAGGTCGTTCGGTGGCATCCCGAGCTGTAGCACCACGGCAATCACAAGGCGGTAGACGATCGAGCCGAGAATCACGGCAATGAGGCAGTTTTTAAAGCTTCGGGTGCCGAAGAGCACCTCACCGATAATGACGGAAGCAAGCCCGATCACAATCGTGCCGGTTCCCATACCGACGTCGGCAAAACCGTTGGACTGCGCAACAAGCGCGCCTGAAAGCGCCACGAGAAGGTTGCTGATCAAAAGCCCCAGGATCACCATGGTGTCGGTGTTAATCCCCTGCGCCCGGGCCATCTGGGGATTAAAGCCCGTTGCGCGGATGCTTGTGCCCAATTCCGTACCAAAGAACCAGTAGATGGCGCAGCCCACCAGAATGACGGCAACAAGGCCCACAATGAAAGTGGCCTGAGCGTCCGTGAGCCCCCAGTCCCTCACGAAACTAAAGACCGTGTCAACGCGAAGAAGCGAGACGTTGGCTTTCCCCATCACATGCAGATTAATCGAGTAAAGCCCGATCATCGTGAGGATACCGGCCAAGAGAGCCGGGATCTTGAGTTTGGTGGTTAAAAGCGCCGTAATGACGCCCGCAAGGGCCCCTGCGACCGCCGCGAAGATAAAGGCGGTGCCTATGCCGTAGCCTGAAGCGAGCACGGTGGACGCTACCGCTGCTCCCAGCGGAAACGTGCCTTCAACCGAAAGGTCGGCAATATCGAGCACCCGAAACGTGATGTAGACACCCAGGGCCATCAGGGCCCACAAAAGCCCCTGCGCTACGGTCGGAATCAGTAAGTCAAGCATCGCTTTAGCTTCACTTCAAAAAGAAAGAGTCCCGCTTCCCGCACGCCGGAAAACGGGACGGAGTCAATAGTTATTGAACGGTTTTGGCGGTCTTTGCGATCGCTTCAGGAATGGTGATGCCGAGTTGCTTCGCGACCGTCGGGTTTACCACAGCCGTAAATTCCGTCTGGTACTGAATCGGCATGGTTTCGGGCTTGCCCTTCCCTTCCAGAATATCGGCGCCCATGTTGCCTGCGAGTTTTCCGATCGTGTAGTAGTCAATACCGACCGTGGCAAGCGCGCCGTTTTTAAGAAGCGCGGCTTCCCCCGGAATCACGGGGATCTTGGCTTCCTTGGTGATGCGGTAGAGCGTCGGCATCGCTGAGGCCATCACGTTATCAGTGGGCAGATAAATCGCCTGCACCTTACCCACAAGGCTTTGCGCGGTCTGCTGCACGTCGTTTACGCTGGAAACCGTGGCTTCCACGAGTTCAATGCCCTTCTTTGCGAGTTCTTTTTTCGCAAGTTCCACCTGAAACTGCGAATTGATTTCCGAGCTGTTGTAGATCGTGCCGACGGTCTTCGCGCCCGGCACAAGCTGCGTGAGAAGTTCAATCTGCGCCGCAATCGGGTTCTTGTCGGAGGACCCCGTCACGTTCGTGCCGGGCTTGGCGTTGTCTTTGACGAGCTTTGCAACCGCAAAGTCCGTCACCGCCGTTGCCACAATCGGAATCGTTGTGGTGGCGTTGGCGGCGGTCTGAGCCGCAGGCGTTGCAATCGCGAAAATCAGGGGGTAGTTGTGCGAAACGAAGCGCTGGGCGATGTTTCTAAGGTTCGACTGATCAGCCTGCGCGTTTTGCTGGTCGATTGCAAGCTTGATGCCGCGCGCCTTTAAGGCGTCGACAATGCCGCGGTTGGCGTCATCCAGTGCCGAATGCTCCACAAGCTGCACGATGCCGATCGTCTGTTCGGCGGGTTTTGCCACCTCCTGCGTCTTTTTATCCCCGCAGCCGGAAAGAACCGCCGCTGCGGCAGCCACTAGAACCGCCGCTTTCTGCCAGCGCTTGAAATGCATGTGTTTCTCCCTCAGAAATTGTTGCAGCGGTTCTCTTGCCCCGCACAAAGGGGCTGAAAGCCCCTGATTTTCTCATTATGCCCAAATCTTGGAAAAAGATGGGGAGCATAAGAAGCCCGGCAGGCCGAGAAAGCAGAAGTTGGAGTTTGTGGGACCGAAACGCCCGCGCGGGCGTCCCCGTAAAGTTACACCGGCCGCCAGCTCTGCTGCGACGCCTGCCTAAGCGGCTATAGTTCCACACGTTGGGAAACTTTTAGTCACGGAAGTTCCTTTATCAAGACAATTATTATTGATTTCGTGTTTTTTTCAATTTTCTCAGGGAGTCAATTTTATCAACCTCCCACGGAAGGCACGTGTCCGTAAAAAGCGAGGCCTCCGACAAGCACCTTCCTATGATGACGATAAAACCCGAACGTCAGTTGCAACGATCTGTGTGAATTTTCCTTTATTTGAAAGGGCCCTTTCGTATAATCACCGCAACACATGGTGACTGCAGCCGCTTCAAATTCTCGGTCTTGAAGCAGCGCTTTTTGTGCAGACACCCCTTTGAAATTTGGAGTTACTGTAATGTCTGATGTGATTCACGCCCCGGTTCTCATCCTGGGTTCCGGCCCTGCCGGTTATACCGCTGCAGTTTACGCAGCCCGCGCTAATTTGAAGCCCGTCATCATCACCGGTATGGAACAGGGCGGTCAGCTCATGACCACCACTGAAGTTGACAACTGGCCCGGCGCCCAAAACGGCATCGAAGGCCCGCAGCTGATGGCAAACCTTCAGGCTCACGCCGAACGTTTCCAGACGAAGATCGTCTTTGACACGATTCACACGACGCATTTGAACGAAAAGCCGATCCGCCTGGAAGGTGACCTCAACAACTACACCTGCGATGCCCTCATCATCGCGACCGGTGCTTCCGCGAAGTACCTGGGGCTTGAGAGCGAAACCAAGTACCGCGGCCGCGGCGTCTCGGCCTGCGCAACCTGCGACGGCTTTTTCTACAAAGGTAAGCCGGTTGCGGTCGTGGGCGGCGGCAATGCCGCGCTTGAAGAAGCCCTCTACCTCTCGCAGATTGCCTCGATCGTGCACCTCGTGCACCGCCGTGACACCTTCCGCGCCGAACCCATCATGGTTGACCGCCTGATGGATGCGGTCAACGAAGGCAAGATCGTGCTGCACACCCCCTACGAAGTGAAGGAAGTGCTCGGTAACGACAATGCCGTGAACGCCCTTGCAATCCGCAACACCGAAAACGACACGGTTGACACGATTACCGTGGACGGCGTCTTTATCGCGATCGGCCACAGCCCCAACACCAAGATCTTTGACGGCCAGGTCACGATGCAGGACGGCTACATCGTCACCGAAACCGATCCGAGAGCGCGTACTGCGACTAACATTAAGGGCGTCTTTGCCGCGGGCGACTGCGCTGACCCGATCTACCGTCAGGCAGTCACCAGCGCCGCTTCGGGCTGCAAGGCCGCGCTTGACGCGCAGCGCTACCTGGAGTCGCTCGGCAAGTAATTCATTGAAAATGAAGGTGTACCTGTGGGAAATGCATTTGACGCTTTAAAACCGATGGCTGCGGAACTCAAAGCCCGCCATCGTGAACGAGCTGAAGAAAAACTTCGGCAGGAAAAAGTAGAGCAACGCATTGCCCAGGGTACACTGGAATTTTTAAAGGAAATGAACCGTACGGGCGTGCGCGCCGCGCAGGGCGTAAAGCTCTCCGCAGCGAGTAAAGACGCCGACATCAGCTTTGCCGCCGCGATGAAAAAAGCGGGAGTTGAGCCGCTCGGAAATGACAAACGCGCCCAGCACGAAAAGAAAAAGCCCGCTCCGGTGCCGCAGCAGACAATTGCCGACAACAAAGCGGTGCTTGCCGAATCCTTAAGCGACGAAGCCGATTCGATCGAGTTTCTCGAAAGCGAAGACGGCCTTTCCTTCCGGCGTCCTGAAGTGGGGCCGGATGTGCCGCGCGACCTCAGACGCGGCCGCTGGTGCGTTGTGGGGCAACTCGACCTTCACGGGATGTTTGTGGAAGAAGCCCGCGAAGCCGTGATTGACTTTATCCGCAAGTCACAGACAAACGAACGTCTCTGCGTGCGCATCATCCACGGTAAGGGCAACAGCAACCCGGACCGTCAGTCCATTCTCAAGGAAAAAGTGCGCCGGTGGCTCAAGCAGTTTGACGCCGTCGTTGCGTTTGCCGAACCCTATGAAAGGGACGGCGGCGCGGGCGCGACCATTGTACGCCTCAAGCCCCTGCCGCACCCGAGCGTACGTAACGCCCGGCAAAACGGTTAAAAGGGGTCAGATCCCTTCACCGGAATTTCCGGAAAATCCGGATACCCCACTCCCACGAGATATAGCCCTGCAGCGTCAAAAGTGGGCGCTGCAGCGGCTCTTTCCTTCGCTTCAAGCACTTCTTTCATCCACTCAGGCTTCTCGCGGCCCACGCCCACGTAAATAAGCGACCCCACGATATTTCGCACCATGTGCTGCAAAAAGGCGTTTGCGGTGAGTTCAATGCCGATATAACGGCCTCGACGCACAATATTGATTGCCGTCATCGTGCGCACCGGGGTTGCCGCCTGACAGTCCGCTGCACGGAAACTTGAGAAGTCGTGTTCCCCGATAAGGCAGGCCGCGGCCTCGCGCATCCTCTCTTCATCACACGGCCGCCACACCCAGCCCGTGCGCCCGAAATTAACGGCCGAGCGGATCCGGTCGTTCAGAATCCAGTACTGATACGTCCGGCTGCGCGCGGAAAAACGCGCATGAAAACGGTCGTTTACAGGCACAGCCCAGCGGACCGTGATATCGTCGGGCAAAAAGGTGTTAAGTGCCCTCACCCAGGAAGTGGCCGGACGCTCACAGTCCGTATCAACGTGCACCACCTGGCCCGTGGCATGCACACCGGCGTCCGTGCGGCCCGCGCAGATGGTGCCTGCGGGCTTCGTGAGAAACCGCTTTATGGCGCGTTCCAGCACGTCCTGCACCGTACGGCCGTCAGGCTGCGTCTGCCAGCCGTTATAGTGCGTGCCCGTGTATTCAATACCGAGCGCCGTGCGGAAAGCCGCCTCCGGCGCGTAGGGAAAGCGTTCCTGCATCCGGCTTAAACGCGGCGCACGGCGTCAAGAAGGCGCTCTGCGGCGGCTCTCTGCTCGTCCGTGCCGAAGAGCTTTACTTCACGCAGAAGTTTCTCGGCATCGTCCGGGAACCCCGCATCAATCTTTTGCTGGGCAGCGGCGAGCTTCACGGCCATCGCTTCGGGGCTGTGACCGTCCTCTGCCGTTACCGGGGTTTCCGCGGAAAAAGCCTCGGGCGGCTGAATCTGCATCCCCGAAGACGTGCTCGTGAGTGTAAAGGGACGGGGCTCTTCTTCAGGCGCCTGAGCCTTCACTTCGGACCTAACTTCGGCAGCAGGCTGCGGAGCCGCAGTTTCAGGTGCCTTCGTCTCAGAAGCCGTCACCGTTGCCGCTGCGGCAGCGGTTGCGGTCGCTGTTGCGGCGGGCGCTGCGTCAAAGCCGCGCTTTGCCGCAGCGTCAGCTTCCATGCGCTTCGTGAGCAACTCATCCATGTTCCGCACCTGCTGCGGCGTGGTCGGTTCCGGCCTCAGAAAGCGGATGGTGCGCTCGGTGCGTTCAAACTCTTCCTTTTCCTTCTTGCGGCGCCAGACAAACCAGCCGCCTGCGGCAGCAGCGATGAGAATAATCAAGAGGCCCCAGAGCCAGGCGCTGCTCCCTTCTTCCTCGGTCTTTTCTTCAATCGCGGGTTGCGCCGTCATTACGGGCTGCGTGTCGGCCGCGGGTTCGGTCTTGGTTGCCTGCGATTGAGCGGGTTTTGTTTCTTCAGGTGCTGCTGCGGGCGTCAGAGCTTCAGTCGTTGCTGCCGCTGTCGAAGCGGCAGCCGCAGCAGCGGCGACCGGAGCCGCCGTTTCAGGCTTTGCTTCAGGCGCCGCGGGCTTCATGGGCTCAGCGGGTTTGACAGCGGGCTTTTGAACCTCAGCCGCCGGTTTCTTCGGCGTCCAGGCAATGCGGGCTTGCTTCATGCGCTGATGCGCACGGTTCAAGTTTCGTGCCGAGGGGGCCTTACGCATATCCGCATTAGGCGTCACATGCACAAGGCACCAGGCAACGTCGGTGCCGACGGCATCGACCTGCGCCTGTGTGGGCTCCTTTAAGCGGGCACCGGGTTTAAGCCCGCTGATACGGCCGTTTTTAAAGGCAGCAGGGTTGCGGCGGATCAAAGCCACCAGCACTTCTTCGGTACGCGCCCCCTCATAGCGCGGCACCAAGAGGTTGGCAATCGACCACATCGTCATGCCGGGCTTCACGATAATGGGATCGGCGAGCGTGTACTGCGGCTTATTGGTTGTGGTCTTCGCGGAAGCGGGTTTCACCTGAGGCTTTGCCTTCACCGTTTCGCGCTTAGCGGGTGCGGGTTTTGCGGCAGGTTCTGCCTTCTTCGTTTCAACCGAGGGCATGGCGGCCGTTGACGGGAGTTTCCCTGCCGAGGGAGCAGCCTGCTTTGTCTGCGCCTGAGCTGTCGCCTTGGGCGCTGCGGCCGGAGCCGGCGCAACTGCCGGTTCCAGGCGGATGCGGTAGTACTTGGCGGAGAGTTTGCCGCCGTCGTTAAGTTCCACAATGAGCGGGAAGTCCCGTGAGGTCACGGGCTTTTCGCTTTTAATGCGGACAGCCCAAGGGGACTTACTTTCAAGCGTCAGTTCCAGGCCCGTGTCGGCCGCAAGCGGCTTCTTGCCGATGCGGTCATAAGTTGCTTCGGGCGCAAGACGAACCACCAGGGGCTCGACCTTGGGATCGACATTGTTGACGGTAAGCCGCGCCGACAGGGGCTCATTTAAACGGGAAGTCACGGAAAGCGTGCCGAGGTCTGCGGCCTGAGCCGAAAAACCGATCGCCGCCAGAAGTGCTGCTGCAGCCGTCAATCGCATATCAATCAATCCTGCTGTGGAAACCAAAGTTCAAAGGGTTACTGCCCAATTTGCGTATTATGCACTGCCGACACGGCTGAAGGCATATTTTTTCAAGTGCTGTCCGCCGCTGTCGTTTCGTTTTCCTCTCCTTCGTTTTTGCTGAAAAACGCCGCACACAGTGCCGCCTTACATTGTTCGGCAAAAAGTTTCTTCCACAGAAGAATTTCGTCCGCTTTTCTGCGCGAAATTCTTTTGTAAAAGAATTTCGCGCGGTTTCGCCCAAAGATTCTTCCATACAAGAATTTCAGACAACAGACGCAAAAGAAAACGGCTCCCGAAGTTTTTTCCCCGAAGGGAATCTTCGAAAGCCGTTTTGTGCGAATGAGCTCAGTATTCGCGAACTGTGTCAGGTGTTACTTCAGAGGAGTCACACCTGCTCTGCCGTTCATCGCGTCACGGATTTCTTTGCCTGCACGGAAGTGCGGAACAAATTTGGCCGGGACTTCGACGGTGGCACCCGTCCGGGGGTTGCGGCCCGTGCGCGCTGCACGGTGCTTCAGACTGAAGCTGCCGAAACCGCGGACTTCGACGCGAACGCCGTGGCTCATCGCGCTGATGATCGTTTTGAGGATCTCGTTGACCGCCTCGTCGGCCTCGCGGTTGGTGAGGCTGCCGTGGCGGGCAAAGACCTTGTCGATCAGTTCAGACTTGGTAAGAGCCCGCATAGACACCACCCTGATTACTTCTGTTCAAGCTTAGCCTTGAGCAGAGCACCAAGGTTGGTGGTACCGGCGGAAGCGTCGCTGTTGACGCGGTCAAGCGCTTCGCGGGTCTGCGCGGCATCCTTAGCCTTGATGGAGAGCTGGATGGAGCGGTTCTTACGGTCAACGCTGATGATGAGGGCTTCAACCGTGTCACCAACCTTGAGCTGCGTCGTGGCGTCTTCCACGCGTTCGCTCGAGATTTCGGAAGCACGCAGATACCCTTCGGTCTCGTCACCGAGGTCGATCGTGGCGCCCTTGGCGTCAACGGCCTTCACCGTGCCTTTGACGAGCGTACCCTTTTCATGGGTGCCGGCAAAGGAAGAGAACGGATCACCGCCCAGCTGCTTGATGCCGAGGCTGATGCGTTCGCGGTCGGTGTCGATTGCGAGAACCATGGCTTCGACTTCGTCGCCCTTCTTGTACTTACGGACGGCTTCTTCGCCCGGTTCGTTCCAGGAGAGGTCAGAGAGGTGCACGAGGCCGTCAATGCCGCCGGGCAGTCCGATGAACACACCGAAGTCGGTGATGGACTTGATCTGGCCCTTCACCTTGTCGCCCTTCTTGTGGCTCTGGTTGAATTCCTGCCAGGGGTTGGCCTTGCACTGCTTCATGCCGAGAGAAATACGGCGGCGTTCTTCGTCGATGTCAAGAACCATGACTTCGACTTCGTCACCCAACTGCACAACCTTCTTCGGATCGACGTTCTTGTTGGTCCAGTCCATTTCGGAGACGTGCACCAGGCCTTCGATGCCGCTTTCGATTTCAACGAAAGCACCGTAGTCGGTGATGTTGGTGACCTTGCCGAAGAGACGCGTGCCCTGCGGATAGCGGCGGGCAATGCCGATCCACGGATCTTCGCCCAACTGCTTGAGGCCCAGAGAAACACGGTTCTTTTCCTTGTCGAACTTAAGAACCTTGGCTTCGATTTCCTGGCCGACCTGAACGACTTCGCTCGGGTGACGCACGCGGCGCCAGGCGAGGTCGGTGATGTGCAGAAGGCCGTCGATGCCGCCCAAATCAACGAACGCACCGTAGTCGGTGATGTTCTTGACGATACCCTTGACAACGGCGCCTTCGGCGAGCGTTTCAAGGAGCTTGGCGCGTTCTTCGCCCATGCTCGCTTCCACAACGGCGCGGCGGGAGACAACAACGTTGTTGCGCTTACGGTCAAGCTTGATGACCTTGAATTCGAGGGTCTTGCCTTCGTACGGGGTCGTATCCTTCACAGGACGCGTATCGACCAAGGAGCCCGGCAGGAACGCGCGGATGCCGTTGGTCATGACGGTGAGGCCGCCCTTCACCTTCCCGGTGATGGTGCCGGTGACGAGTTCGCCGGATTCCAGAGCCTTTTCGAGGTTCATCCAGGCTGCAAGGCGCTTAGCCTTGTCGCGGGAGAGGATCGTATCGCCGTAGCCGTTTTCAACCGATTCAATTGCCACGGAAACGAAGTCGCCGGGCTGCACGGTCACTTCACCGCGGTCATCCTTGAATTCTTCGATGGGCACATAAGCTTCAGACTTAAGGCCGGCGTTCACGACAACGTAGTTGTAGTCAACGCGGACAACTTCAGCGGTGATGACTTCGCCCTGGCGCATTTCCTGCTTGGCAAGGCTCTCTTCAAAGAGCTGGGCAAAAGATTCGGTATTGGTATTGTTGGACATGTAGTTAAATCGTTAATGATCTCGCCCGTCCGGGAGTCTGAAATGTCAGACCGATGGGGCGGTGTTGCTTTAAATTTCCCTAAAAGCCCCCGGCGGCCTTTAAGGCTGAAAAACGGTTCTTTACCGGGGAAGCTTCCGCCACCACGCCATGATCTGATCCACGGTCTCTTCAATCGTGAGATCCGAGCTGTCTAGGACGTGCGCATCCGCTGTCGGCACGCAGGGCGCAACCGCGCGTTCGCGGTCCCGACGGTCGCGTTCGGCCAAATCCCGGGTAAGATTTGAAAGGTTAGCAGAAATTCCTTTTTCAATCAACTGGTTATATCTGCGCATTGCGCGCGCTTCAGGCGTAGCCGTCAAAAAGACCTTTAAAGGGGCATCAGGAAACACCACGGAAGCCATGTCGCGGCCGTCTGCCACCAGGCCCGGGGCCTGTGCGTAGCGCCTCTGAAGGTCAAGTAACTCAGCCCGTACCGAGGGGTAGGCCGCCACAACGCTTGCGGCAAGCCCCACCTCTTCGGTGCGGATGGCTTCGGTCACATCCGCGCCGTCCAAAACAATTCGGCCGTCATTAAAGACGGGATGCATGGTTCGGGCCTCTTCAGAGCAGACTGCCTCGTTTTTCAGGTCGCCCCCCGACTTCATGGTTCTTAAGGCGCAGAGGCGGTAAAGCGCGCCGCTGTCGAGATAATGAAACCCGAGCTTTGCGGCAACACGCGCTGACACGGTGCCCTTGCCGCTTGCCGTAGGTCCGTCGATTGCAATAACGTCAACCATCGTTTTTACTACCCGATGCCCCACGGGCATCACTTTGAGTGAATTAACCGGAAAAAATCAGTGAAATAGGCCGGATAGGTCTTTGCGGTGCAGCCCGGATCGAGAATCACGGTTGTGACACCCTCCGTCGCCGCCAGCGAAAAGCTCATCGCCATGCGGTGGTCATCATAGGTGGCAACCGTCACTTTTTCGGGAAGGGGCTTCACGCCGCGGCTCACTTCAAGCCAGTCCGGGCCTTCGGTGACTTCAGCGCCGAATTTGCGCATTTCGGTTGCCATCGCGTGAATGCGGTCCGTTTCCTTCACGCGCCAGGAACCGATGCCGGTCAAGCGCACCTTCCCCCGCGTTTTCAGCGCCATCGGCACGAGCGTCATGGCGGCGTCCGGGATGAGTGTACAGTCCGCGTCAATCCCCTTAAGAATGCCGTCCACCGGAGCCGAGGCCTCAATGAAGTTTTCCCCCTTCACGATCCGCGCGCCCATCATTTCCAATAGGTCCGCAAAAGCCGCATCCCCCTGAAGCGCATTTTTCCCGACCCCCTCAACGCGCACGGGGCCGCCCGCCAAAGCGCCTAAAGCGAGGAAGTAACTTGCGCCCGAGGCATCGCCCTCCACGGCGTACTGTTCTACCGCACGGTATTGCCCCGGCGTCACGAGAAAGCCGTCGGAAAGTTCCGTCACCTTAACACCGAACGCGGCCATCATGGTGGTCGTGATTATGATGTAGGGGCGGCTGATGAGCTCTCCCTCAATCACGATTTTGAGGCCTTCGGCAGGGGCTATCAGCGGCGAAATAATGAGAAGCGCCGTCAGGTACTGACTTGAGACGTTGCCTCGGATATGCACCACGTTGCCGCACGGCTTCACCGGTGAAAACCGAAGCGGCAGAAAGCCCTCATTTTGTTCACAGGTGATCTCAGCACCAAGTTCCCGCAGGGCTGCCAAAAGGTCGGCAATCGGGCGCTCGCGCATGCGCTCGATGCCGTCAATACGGTAGTTGCCTTCACTGAAAGCCAATGCTGCCGTCAGGGTTCTTGCCGCAGTGCCCGCGTTTCCAATAAAAAGATCCGCGGACTTCACCGGGAAAAAACCCCCGCAGCCCGTGACGGTGCAGGCATCGTCCTTCACATCAACCGCAACACCCAAAAGCCTCAGGCTTTCGATCATGCGTTCCGTATCGTCGGCCCGCAACAGCCCCGTAAGCGTTGTTCTCCCGTGCGCGAGCGCCGCAAGGATGAGCGCCCGGTTGGAAATGGACTTGCTTCCGGGGAGCCGCACGGTGCCCGAGGCGGCGGTGACGGCCGGTACGGTGAGTTCAGGCGGAAAAACTTTCATGGCTCTCCTTTACTTCTTGGCGGGCACCTGAACGGTGCGGCGGATGTGGCTTGCGCGCGAGAAGATTTCAGTGAGCGTTTCGGCGTCCCCGGTGCGGATTGCTTCGTGAAGAAGTGCAAGTTCGGCCTGAACGTTTTCCAGGCTCTCAAGGAGCGCTCGTCGGTTGGCCAGACAAATATCGCGCCACATTACGGGACTGGAAGCCGCAATGCGCGTGAAGTCTCTGAAGCCAGCGCCCACAAAACGGAATTTTTCATCAGCTTCCGGGGTTTTGGCCATCGCGTCCACGAGCGCATAGGCCAGCACGTGCGGCAGGTGACTTACCGCCGCAAAAATCCGGTCGTGCGTTTCAGGCGTCATCCGGAATAGTTTCGCTCCCACGGCTTCCCAAGCTTTTTCCCAGAATGCCACGGCCTCTAGATTCATGTCATCCGTGGGCGTTGAAATTACCTTGGCACCCGAAAAGAGCGCGCTGTCTGCGTATTCAACACCGGGCATTTCGCCGCCCGCAATCGGATGCACCGGCGCGTAGCGCGAGAACCGTTCTCCCAAGGCTTTCCGGGCCGCGGCAATCACACCGCACCGGGTGGAGCCGACATCGGTCACCCAGGCCTCCTGCCGCATGGCTTCGGTAATCTCAGCAAACACCCCTTCCATCGCGAGAACCGGAACGGCAACCAAAATGCAGTCGGCATCAGACACAGCGTCGGCCACTTTTGCCGTTGCTCGGTCAGCAATCCCGAGGCTCACCGCTTTTTCTGCGGCACCCATGGAAATATCACAGGCCGTGACGGCGTCAACGACACCGGCCTTTTGAAAAGCCCAGGCGGCCGATCCCCCGATTAGGCCCGTTCCGATTAACGCAAGACGCATCGCCCGTCTCCGCCTTAAATAAGGCCGAGAGCTTTGCGCGCGGCCTGAAAGGCTTCAATAAAGCGCGCGTTTTCCCGGGCGGTTCCCACGGACACCCTGAGCCAGTCAGGAAGCCCATAGCTTTTCACCGGCCGCACGATCACACCGCGCTTTAAAAGTTCGGTATTAAGTTCCGCGGTTTTGGGACCGGTCTGCGCAAGCACAAAGTTGGCGGTTGTCGGCAGGTAACGGATCTCCTGCTCCTTAAAGAAAGTTTCAAGCGTTTCTACGCCCGCGCGGTTTTCCTTGTAGACGCGCTCCAAAAACGCGGCGTCGTCAATGCAGGCCGCGGCCGCAGCCTGCGCGGCCGTATTCATGTTAAAGGGCGGCCGGATGCGGTTAAGCATTTCAATGAGCGCGGGCTGCGCAAGCGCAAAGCCGGATCTCAGGCCGGCAAGCCCATAGGCCTTTGAGAACGTCCGCGTCACGACGACGTTTGCATACTCTTTCACCCATTTCAGAGAATCAGTTCTCTCTTCAGGCGCGAGGTAATGGCAGTAGGCTTCGTCCAAAACCACAATGCAGTCGCGCGGGATCTTTGCCAAAAACGCATCAATCGCGCTTTCGGTTAA
>ERZ1026901.941-NODE-941-length-19369-cov-9.989955_pt1 | contig 19369 bp, 20 predicted proteins | sample MGYA00380179_ERZ1026901 | MGnify/ENA primary metagenome ERZ1026901 (study PRJEB33269, sample SAMEA4719815) | human gut metagenome | biome: human-associated habitat; feature: organic feature; material: feces | place: Cameroon | collected 2013-10 ... | reverse complement strand
CTGAAAGCTTTCCGGAACCCCCAGCCTAGCTGGGGGTTTTCTGTGCACAAAAAGGCCAGCCTCATAAGAGACTGGCCTTTCTGACAGATGCTTACTTATTCGCGGAACAGCGCTTCGATATTCAGCCCCTGCGTTTGCAGGATTTCGCGCAAACGGCGCAGGCCTTCAACCTGAATCTGGCGAACACGTTCACGGGTGAGGCCAATTTCACGACCTACATCTTCCAGTGTTGCCGCTTCGTACCCCAGCAAACCGAATCGACGTGCCAGCACTTCACGCTGTTTGGCGTTCAGTTCGAACAGCCATTTGACGATGCTTTGTTTCATATCGTCATCTTGCGTGGTATCTTCCGGGCCGTTTTCTTTTTCATCGGCCAGGATGTCCAGCAACGCTTTTTCGGAATCTCCACCCAGCGGGGTGTCCACCGAGGTAATGCGCTCGTTAAGACGAAGCATACGGCTGACGTCATCAACTGGCTTATCCAGTTGCTCTGCGATCTCTTCCGCACTTGGTTCGTGGTCCAGTTTATGCGACAACTCACGTGCGGTTCGCAGGTAAACGTTCAGCTCCTTTACGATGTGAATCGGCAAACGAATAGTACGGGTTTGGTTCATAATCGCCCGCTCGATCGTCTGGCGAATCCACCAGGTTGCGTATGTTGAGAAGCGGAAACCACGTTCCGGGTCAAACTTCTCTACCGCGCGGATCAGCCCCAGGTTGCCCTCTTCGATAAGATCCAGCAAAGCCAGACCACGATTGCCATAACGGCGGGCAATTTTTACCACCAGACGCAAGTTACTCTCGATCATCCGGCGGCGGGAGGCAACATCTCCTCGCAGTGCGCGACGCGCAAAATAAACTTCTTCTTCGGCCGTTAACAGTGGTGAATAACCAATCTCACCAAGGTAAAGCTGAGTCGCGTCCAACACACGCTGTGTGGCCCCTTGCGATAACAGTTCCTCTTCGGCCAAATCGTTATCACTGGGTTCCTCTTCTACTAAGGCCTTTTCGTCAAAAACCTCAACTCCGTTCTCATCAAATTCCGCATCTTCATTTAAATCATGAACTTTCAGCGTATTCTGACTCATAAGGTGGCTCCTACCCGTGATCCCTTGACGGAACATTCAAGCAAAAGCCTGGTTCCGCCGATTTATCGCTGCGGCAAATAGCGCAGCGGGTTTACGGATTTCCCCTTGTAACGAATTTCAAAATGCAAGCGTGTTGAACTGGTTCCGGTGCTACCCATAGTCGCTATTTTTTGCCCCGCCTTCACTTCTTGTTGTTCCCGGACCAGCATTGTGTCGTTATGGGCGTAGGCACTCAGGTAATCATCATTATGTTTGATGATAATCAGATTACCGTAGCCGCGCAGCGCGTTACCGGCATAAACAACGCGGCCATCTGCGGTCGCGATAATTGCCTGTCCTTTGCTGCCTGCGATATCAATCCCCTTGTTACCCCCCTCAGAAGCACCAAAGGTTTCGATCACTTTGCCCTCAGTCGGCCAGCGCCAGGTGGAGATAGGCGCACTGGTTGATGTACTGCTGACAGTCGGCTCGGTTGTGCTTGCTGTTGGTACCGTTACAGGCGCTGTGACCGTGGTCCCAGTTGGCTTGTTGTTCGGCAACATTTTGTTAGCACTCTGTTCACCCGAAGACTCAGAATACGTAATTGTCGGTTGCGACGCAACAGCAACGGTGGAATTTTGTGCAGGCTTGATCACAACTCCTTGCTCTGCTGCATCGGCCTGGGTAATGGCATTTCCACCAGTGATTGGCGTACCGGAAGCATTACCCACCTGTAAGGTCTGACCTACATTCAGCGCGTATGGTGCCTGAATATTGTTGCGCTGAGCAAGGTCACGGAAATCATTGCCAGTAATCCAGGCGATATAGAAAAGTGTGTCGCCTTTTTTCACGGTGTATGTACTGCCGCTATAACTGCCTTTCGGAATGTTCCCATACTGACGGTTGTAGACGATGCGTCCGTTTTCCATCTGTACCGGCTGCTGAGCTACTGGCTGCACTGGCTGGATTTGCGGTTGTTGTGCAGATTGAATTTGTGGCTGCTGTACCGGCTGAATTTGCGGTTGCTGCGTTGTAGACGTCGTCCCCATTTTCGGCGGCGGCGTAATCAACATACCAGAATTGGTGTTTGCAGACGCATTGCCATTAACGGAGCTGACCGGTGCCGGTGGATTTGAAGTGTCAGAACAGCCTGCCAGCCATAGCGAAACCAGTGACAAAGCCGCAATGCGGCGAACGGTGAATTTTGGGCTTCCCGCGCTCATTTATCCCCCAAGAAAAATTGGTTAATAACCAGTGACATAATTACCGTGCAAGGCACCATACTGAACACTGGAAAAGATGTTCACGATACGCTGACCTGCGGCAAAATAACCAGGAAAAATCCAGGTATTTCCTCACGTTTTAAGCCAGCTCACCCTTCACTAAAGGGACAAAGCGCACGGCCTCCACGGTATCGATAATAAATTCGCCTCCCCGACGACGCACCCGTTTCAAATACTGGTGCTCCTCCCCTACGGGTAAGACGAGAATCCCGCCTTCGTCCAGCTGCGTCATTAGCGCAGTTGGAATTTCCGGCGGTGCCGCCGTAACAATGATAGCGTCAAACGGCGCACGTGCCTGCCAACCTTGCCATCCATCGCCATGACGGGTTGAAACATTATGTAAATCAAGGTTTTTCAGGCGGCGACGCGCCTGCCACTGCAAGCCTTTAATACGTTCAACCGAGCAAACATGCTGAACAAGATGCGCCAGAATTGCCGTTTGATATCCCGAACCGGTGCCAATTTCCAGCACCCGCGACTGCGGCGTCAGCTCGAGTAATTCGGTCATTCGCGCCACCATATACGGCTGCGAAATTGTCTGCCCCTGACCTATCGGCAAGGCGATATTGTCCCAGGCTTTTTGTTCAAACGCTTCATCAACGAATTTTTCACGCGGCACGGCGGCAAGTGCATTCAGCACCTGCTCATCCTGAATACCTTGCGCACGTAATTGATCCAGAAGTGCTTGTACGCGTCTGCTTACCATTGCGTGCCAACTCCCACGCTGTTTAACCAGTCTGAAACCACATCTTGCGCGCTATGCGCAGTTAAATCCACATGCAGCGGCGTGATAGAGACATAGCCCTCATCGACCGCAGCAAAATCGGTCCCCGGACCGGCATCGCACTTACCACCCGGCGGGCCAATCCAGTACAGCGTATTGCCGCGCGGATCTTGCTGCGGGATCACCTGATCTGCCGGATGTCGGGTACCGCAGCGCGTCACGCGAATACCTTTGATTTGATCCAACGGTAAATCCGGTACGTTAATATTGAGAATACGCCCGGTGCGCAACGGCTCTTTACACAGAGCTCGCAAAATGGAACAGGTTACCGCCGCGGCAGTGTCGTAATGTTTATGCCCGTCAAGCGAGACAGCAAGCGCCGGAAATCCTAAATGACGGCCCTCCATCGCGGCGGCTACCGTACCGGAATAGATAACATCATCCCCCAGATTCGGCCCGGCGTTAATCCCCGACACAACAATGTCCGGGCGCGGACGCATCAGAGCATTCACGCCAAGATAGACGCAATCGGTCGGGGTTCCCATTTGCACAGCAATATCACCATTTTCAAAGGTAAACGTGCGCAAGGAGGATTCCAGTGTCAGAGAATTTGAAGCGCCGCTGCGGTTACGATCTGGGGCGACCACCTGAACGTCAGCAAACTCACGCAAGGCTTTCGCCAGCGTTTGTATACCGGGTGCATGTACCCCGTCATCATTACTCAGCAATATGCGCATAATCACCTGTTGTGTTGATAAGTTCCCTGACAACGCTGGTCGCAAAACTGCCTGCCGGAAGCCAGAAACGGATTTCTACGGTGACGTCATCCCACCAGTTCCAGCTTAATTGTTGCGGATACAGCAGCATCGCTCTGCGCGCGGCTTCAACTTTTTCGCGCACCAGTAAGGCTTGCAATTCAGTTTCTTCGGCGACAGCTGCTTGTTCGAATGCCAGCGCTTCACGCTGAGTTCCCCATTCGCCACTGCCCGGCAATGCAGCAGTAATCATCAGCTCTTTATCGTTGACGCGACGCTGTAATTCCGCCAGTTCTTCATTGGAGGCAACAAACCAGCTGCCACGTCCGGCTAATTGTAGCGCATCGCCGTCAACAACTTGATTAACGTCTGCTTTTTTGAGGCGCTCAGCAACAATCTGATTAAACAACGCACTGCGGGCTGCCGACAACCAAAAACTCCGTTTATTGCGATCACGCACCGGAGTATTGGTTTGCGCCCAGCGCAGCGCACCCTGCAAGTTGCTGCCGCTAATACCAAAACGTTGGGCACCAAAGTAGTTCGGTACACCTTTTACGCAAATATCGATCAGACGTTGTTCAACGTCATCACGATTGCTCACTTCGCGGAGTACCAGGGTAAAAGCGTTACCTTTCAGCGCCCCTAAACGCAGCTTACGCTTGTGCCGCGCATACTCCAGCACCTGACAACCTTCCAGTTGAAAAGCACTGAGATCGGGCATCTCTTTGCCTGGCACGCGAGCGCATAACCACTGTTCCGTAACAGCATGTTTGTCTTTTTGCCCAGCGAAGCTGACTTCACGGGCATGAATTTTCAGGAATTTCGCCAGTGCATCCGCCACAAAACGGGTATTACAGCCGTTTTTGAGGATTCTAACCAGAATATGCTCACCTTCACCATCAGGCTCAAAGCCCAAATCTTCCACCACCACAAAGTCTTCCGGATTGGCTTTCAGCAGCCCGGTACCTTGCGGTTTACCGTGGAGGTAAGTGAGATTATCAAACTCAATCATTTTGTTGCCTTAATGAGTAGCGCCACCGCTTCACAGGCAATCCCTTCCCCACGCCCGGTAAATCCTAATTTTTCCGTAGTAGTGGCTTTCACGTTAACATCATCCATATGGCAGCCGAGATCTTCGGCAATAAACACGCGCATTTGTGGAATATGCGGCAACATCTTCGGTGCCTGAGCGATGATAGTGACATCGACGTTACCGAGGGTATACCCCTTCGCCTGAATACGACGCCAGGCTTCGCGCAGCAATTCGCGGCTGTCGGCCCCTTTAAATGATGGATCGGTATCCGGGAACAGCTTGCCGATATCCCCCAACGCCGCTGCACCAAGCAATGCATCGGTCAGCGCATGTAACGCCACGTCGCCATCAGAATGCGCCAGCAACCCTTTTTCGTAAGGAATGCGTACGCCACCAATGATAATTGGGCCTTCACCGCCAAAGGCGTGTACGTCAAAACCGTGTCCAATTCGCATTATGTATTCTCCTGATGGATGGTTCGGGTGAGGTAAAACTCGGCCAGTGCCAAATCTTCCGGACGCGTGACTTTAATGTTATCCGCGCGGCCTTCGACCAACTGCGGATGGAATCCGCAATATTCCAGCGCCGAGGCTTCGTCGGTAATAGTCGCACCTTCATTTAAAGCGCGCGTCAGACAGTCATGTAACAGCTCACGAGGGAAAAATTGCGGCGTCAGCGCGTGCCATAAGCCGTTGCGATCAACGGTATGAGCAATGGCATTTTTGCCAGGTTCGGCACGTTTCATGGTATCGCGCACCGGTGCGGCGAGGATCCCCCCTGTGCGACTGGTTTCGCTCAACGCCAACAATCGCGCAAGGTCATCCTGATGCAGACAAGGACGAGCGGCGTCATGCACCAATACCCACTGCGCGCCGTCAGCGGCTTTCAGACCTGCCAGCACGGAATCGGCACGCTCATTACCGCCATCTACAACGGTAATTTGCGGATGATTCGCCAGAGGAAGTTGTGCAAAGCGGCTATCGCCAGGACTTATGGCAATGACGACACGAGTCACCCGGGGATGCGCCAGCAGCGCATGCACCGAGTGTTCAAGAATGGTTTGATTACCGATTGAGAGATATTGCTTAGGACATTCCGTTTGCATTCGACGGCCAAATCCGGCCGCCGGAACCACGGCGCAAACATCCAAATGAGTGGTTGCCATGTTAATTCCCGGGCTGATTTATCGAGTGTTTTGCCCCGCAGACTGTGCGCGTTTCGACGCGTCAGGCACCAGACGATAAAAAGTTTCGCCCGGCCTGGTCATGCTGAGTTCATTACGCGCACGCTCTTCGAGCGCCTCCTGGCCGCCATTGAGATCGTCAATTTCGGCAAAAAGTTGATCGTTTCGCGCTTTAAGTTTCGCGTTTGTAGCTTGCTGTGCCGCCACATCATCATTGACGCGGGTATAGTCATGTATACCGTTCTTACCGAACCACAGCGAATACTGTAGCCAGACCAGAATAGCCAGCAACAGCAGCGTTAGTTTACCCATCCTGCCCCCTGAAAAACGGCATCATCATCCCATGCATCCGAAGACGACTCTACATCCTCTGTTGGGGATACCGCGACAACGCGGGCAAATGTACCACATTTGTCCATTGTTACGTATACCCAGGGCGTGCAGAACATAATCTCATTATTCGTTACGGTTTGAATTATGAACAGAGGAGACGGGAAAGTACAAATTAGCCCAGTAGCCACATAAACAGTGCGCCAAACATAATGCCGACTGTCACCAGGGTGAAAACAATACTGTAGCGTAGCTTTCCGTCCATCAATGAATGCAGTGCAATCCCCACCACCACCGCGACAGGCATCAGTGCCAGAAAGAAAGGCCAGGTGTAGATAAAGAAGAACAGCGTGTTAGAGCCATAAATCAACATCGGCATCGCCAGCGCAAATAACCAGGAGACAAAACCGACCACAGCACCTGGCAGTGACCATGTGGTTTCTTCATCCTCAGTAAGGCTGTCGTTATTTGTTAGTGTAATGTTATGGCTATTACGCATATTTGATCCTGTAACTTTGACGGACCGGGCATGGAAACCCGGTGGTGTCTCAGGATCTGATAATATCGTTCTGTCTCAACAGATCTAATAATTGCTGTACCAAATTTGTTACTAATTGTTCACCATTGAGATGAATTTCTGCCGATTCAGGCGCTTCGTAAACGGAATCTATTCCCGTAAAGTTGCGCAGTTCACCGGCACGCGCTTTCTTATATAAGCCTTTTGGATCGCGGGCCTCGCAAATCGCCAGCGGCGTATCGACAAACACTTCGATAAAACGCCCTTCTCCTACACGTTCGCGAACCATCTGGCGTTCGGCGCGGTGTGGCGAGATAAACGCGGTCAGCACCACCAGTCCAGCTTCAACCATTAAATTCGCCACTTCACCGACGCGACGGATATTCTCTTTACGATCGGCATCGCTAAAACCGAGATCGCTGCATAATCCGTGGCGAACATTGTCGCCATCCAGCAGATACGTACTGACGCCGAGTTTATGTAACGCCTCCTCCAGCGCCCCGGCGACCGTTGATTTACCGGACCCGGAGAGGCCGGTAAACCACAGCACTACACCACGATGACCGTGGTGTAGCTCGCGTTGTTGTACAGTGACTGGATGGCTATGCCAGACGACGTTTTCGTCATGCAGCGCCATTATTTATCCCCCAGTAAATCGCGCGCGCCCCAGTGTGGAAAATGGCGGCGAACCAGGGCATTCAATTCCAGTTCGAATGCACTGAATTCAGATGGCGCAGTAGTTGCCTGGCTAACTGGCTCGTGCACCATACCGGCCCCCACGGTCACATTGCTCAGGCGATCGATAAAAATCAGCCCACCAGTAACCGGGTTTTGCTGATAACGATCTAACACCAGCGGCTCGTCAAAAGTGAGATCCACCAAACCAATGCCGTTTAGCGGCAGATTTTCAACTTCGCGTTGAGTAAGGTTATTAATATCAACCTGATAGCGAATACCATCAACACGGGCACGCGTCTTCTTACCGGCAATTTTGATGTCGTAGCTTTGTCCAGGGGAAAGTGGCTGTTCCGCCATCCACACCACATCCACCGACGCGCTCTGCACTGCCGGTAGCGCTTCGTCTGCCGCCAGCAGCAGATCACCACGGCTGATGTCGATCTCATCCGTTAGCACCAGGGTGATCGCTTCTCCGGCAAAGGCTTCTTCGCGATCGCCATCAAAGGTCACGATCCGCGCGACGTTTGATTCCACACCAGAGGGCAGCACTTTGACACGTTGTCCGACTTCCACGCGACCGGATGCCAGCGTTCCGGCATAGCCACGAAAATCGAGATTCGGGCGGTTAACGTACTGCACCGGAAAGCGCATTGGCTGAGCATCCACCACTCGCTGGATTTCCACGGTTTCCAGCACTTCGAGCAGTGTCGGACCGCTGTACCACGGCATACTTTCACTTTGCGAAGCCACGTTGTCGCCTTCCAGTGCAGAGAGCGGCACAAAGCGGATATCCAGATTACCCGGCAGCTGCCCGGCAAAAGTCAGATAATCTTCACGAATACGGGTGAACGTCTCTTCACTGTAATCCACCAGATCCATTTTGTTGATCGCCACGACCAGATGTTTGATCCCCAACAGTGTGGAGATAAAACTGTGACGACGGGTTTGATCGAGCACGCCTTTACGGGCATCGATCAGTAAGATCGCCAGTTCACATGTCGATGCGCCAGTCGCCATATTGCGGGTGTACTGCTCGTGCCCTGGGGTGTCGGCGATAATAAATTTACGCTTCTCGGTAGAGAAATAGCGGTAGGCCACATCAATAGTGATGCCCTGTTCGCGCTCAGCTTGCAGGCCGTCCACCAGCAGTGCCAGATCCAGCTTTTCGCCCTGGGTGCCGTGACGCTTACTGTCGTTATGCAGCGATGAGAGCTGATCCTCGTAGATTTGGCGGGTATCGTGTAGCAGGCGACCAATCAGGGTACTTTTGCCGTCATCGACGCTACCACAGGTCAGAAAACGCAGCAGGCTTTTATGTTGTTGCGCAATCATCCAGGCTTCGACGCCGCCTTCATTGGCGATTTGTTGTGCAAGTGCGGTGTTCATCTTAAAAATACCCCTGACGTTTTTTCAGCTCCATAGACCCCGCCTGGTCGCGGTCAATTACGCGGCCCTGACGTTCACTGGTGGTGGAAACCAGCATCTCTTCGATGATCTCCGGCAGTGTTTGCGCATTTGACTCCACCGCGCCGGTCAGCGGCCAGCAGCCCAGCGTACGGAAACGCACCATCCGTTTTTTAATCACTTCGCCTGGTTGCAGGTCGATACGGTTGTCATCAATCATCATCAACATACCGTCGCGTTCCAGAACCGGACGTTCCGCAGCAAGATACAGCGGAACAATGTCGATATTTTCCAGCCAGATGTATTGCCAGATATCCTGCTCGGTCCAGTTAGAGAGCGGGAAGACGCGGATACTTTCGCCTTTGTTAATTTGCCCGTTGTAGTTGTGCCACAGCTCCGGGCGCTGATTTTTCGGGTCCCAGCGATGAAAGCGGTCACGGAAAGAGTAGATTCGCTCCTTAGCGCGGGATTTCTCTTCGTCGCGGCGCGCGCCACCGAAGGCGGCATCAAAACCGTACTTGTTCAACGCCTGCTTCAAACCTTCGGTTTTCATAATATCGGTATGTTTTGCGCTGCCGTGCACGAACGGGTTAATCCCCATCGCCACGCCTTCCGGGTTTTTATGTACCAGGAGCTCGCAGCCGTAGGCTTTAGCCGTACGATCGCGGAACTCATACATCTCGCGGAATTTCCAGCCAGTATCGACATGCAGCAATGGGAAAGGCAGCGTACCCGGATAAAACGCCTTGCGCGCCAGATGCAGCATGACGCTGGAATCTTTACCGATAGAGTAGAGCATCACCGGATTTGAGAATTCTGCCGCCACCTCACGAATAATGTGGATGCTTTCCGCCTCCAGTTGCCGCAGGTGAGTAAGTCGTTTTTGATCCATAACCGTTCCTTTGCAATACCGCTATTTTCTTGCCATCAGATGTTTCGACTATAGGGAGCGTAAGAGAACGAATGAAATTACCAATTAGAATGAGTAGTTCCTTAACGGAATAACGATTTGGCAAAGCTAATATCAAAAAGTGCTTAAGGCACCGGATTTCGGGCGTTTAGGAAGATTTGAAATTGTTTTAGCGCAGCGGCAGTTTCATACTATGGCGGTAAAAAAATTTGCATGGTATTTAAGGACTCACTATGTTTTCCGCATTGCGCCACCGTACCGCTGCCCTGGCGCTCGGCGTATGCTTTATTCTCCCCGTACACGCCTCGTCACCTAAACCTGGTGATTTTGCTAATACACAGGCACGACATATTGCTACTTTCTTTCCGGGACGCATGACCGGAACTCCTGCAGAAATGTTATCCGCCGATTATATTCGCCAACAGTTTCAACAGATGGGTTATCGCAGTGATATTCGGACATTTAATAGCCGATATATTTACACCGCCCGCGATAACCGCAAAAACTGGCACAACGTGACGGGAAGTACGGTGATTGCCGCTCATGAAGGCAAAGCGCCGCAGCAGATCATTATTATGGCGCATCTTGATACGTACGCTCCACTGAGCGATGCCGACGCCGATGCCAATCTCGGCGGGCTGACGTTACAAGGAATGGATGATAACGCCGCAGGTTTAGGTGTCATGCTGGAACTGGCTGAACGTCTGAAAAATACGCCTACCGAGTATGGTATTCGTTTTGTGGCAACCAGTGGAGAAGAAGAAGGGAAATTAGGCGCTGAGAATTTACTCAAGCGCATGAGCGATACTGAAAAGAAAAATACGCTGCTGGTGATTAATCTCGATAACTTAATTGTTGGCGATAAATTGTATTTTAATAGTGGTGTAAATACACCAGAGGCTGTCAGGAAATTAACCCGTGATCGAGCGCTGGCAATTGCGCGTAATCATGGGATTGCAGCGACAACAAATCCAGGTTTGAATAAAAACTATCCGAAAGGCACCGGGTGTTGTAACGATGCAGAAGTTTTCGACAAAGCCGGTATTGCGGTACTTTCGGTGGAGGCGACCAACTGGAATCTTGGAAATAAGGATGGTTATCAGCAACGCGCAAAAACACCGGCCTTCCCGGCGGGAAATAGCTGGCATGATGTAAGGCTTGATAATCAACAGCATATTGATAAGGCGCTTCCTGGAAGAATAGAACGTCGCTGCCGTGACGTTATGCGGATAATGCTACCGCTGGTGAAGGAACTGGCGAAGGCGTCATGAGGCGTTTGAAAATGGGAGCTGGGAGTTCCCCGCTGACGCGGGGGAGCTCAGTTATGGGTAACAGTACCCCAGAACCGAGAGCGGTTTATCCCCGCTGGCGCGGGGAACACGGCACGCTGGACTGAACAAATCCCTGGGCCATCGGTTTATCCCCGCTGGCGCGGGGAACACCCCATCGCTTTCAGCGCATCAAGTACAGTTTCCGGTTTATCCCCGCTGGCGCGGGGAACACGCCAGAACTCCGTTTTTTCTTTGCCGGTGGCCACGGTTTATCCCCGCTAGCGCGGGGAACACCACATCCGATAGTGAGAACGTCATGGTTTTGGCGGTTTATCCCCGCTAGCGCGGGGAACACGCAGGCAGGACATCTAATCCCTGAGATCAGCGCGGTTTATCCCCGCTAGCGCGGGGAACACATATCGTCACCGTGCCCGTGATTTCCCTGCCCCGGTTTATCCCCGCTAGCGCGGGGAACACCGCAGTGAGTCTGTGCAGGCGCAATATGACCGCGGTTTATCCCCGCTAGCGCGGGGAACACTGAAGCCCATGCGGTAGCGACCTGTGGTAGCGCGGTTTATCCCCGCTAGCGCGGGGAACACCGAAACAGGTCGGCGTCAAAGATGATCGCCGCCGGTTTATCCCCGCTAGCGCGGGGAACACTTGCGTTAAAGCAGCGGAATATTGTTGCCACGTGGTTTATCCCCGCTAGCGCGGGGAACACCTTCATTTCTTCGCGCACAAAGAATTTATTACCGGTTTATCCCCGCTAGCGCGGGGAACACACTAAGCATACGTATCTGTTTTTAAACAATTTTATTCCACATCAACAATCTACCAACTAAATTCAAACATTTCCTTATTTTTAAAGAACGGGTAACTTATTGATTCTCAACAGGAAGAAACGAAACCAACCGTAACCCATCCAAATCCACCGGAATACGTCTGTTTTCACCCCAGGTCTGAAATTCAAAACCCGACTCGGTATTGGTCGCCCAGGCCATGACCACATTTCCGCAACCTGCCAGTTGGGAGATTTGCTGCCAGATCATCTCCCGAATACGTTTGGATGTATCACCAACATAAACACCAGCACGCACTTCCAGTAGCCAGATCGCGAGCCGTCCACGTAAGCGCGGCGGGACATTTTCTGTAACAACCACGACCATGCTCATCCGCTGCGCCCCCGGTGACCACTATCACCCAGCGTTTCAGGTTCCGGGATAGCTGGCGGTAACATATCCGGCGCGGGTTGTGGTGGTTCAATTTCACCGGCGGCAAGGACTTCCTCAATTAACGGGATTAATTTGCCCGTTAACTTAGTGCTACGGAAAATATCGCGACAGGCCAACCTGACTTCTTTATCTGGTTCTGCGGGTTGCCTCGCCGCTATTTCAAATGCCTTTGGCACAACCAAATCAAATTTAATGATATCGGCTATGTCATAAACAAATGAAAGCGGTTTGCCACTATGGATAAATCCAATAGCGGGCGCATATCCCGCGGCTAATACTGCCGCTTCAGAAATACCGTACAGACATGATGTGGCAGCACTGATGCAGCGATTCACAACATCGCCTTTTTCCCAGTCTTTAGGATCGTATTTGCGACCATTCCATTTCACACCATATTGCTTCGCCAGTAATGCATAGGTCTGGCGTACTCGGGCTCCCTCAATTCCCCGTAGCTGCTCCACTGAACGGCGAGCTGGCGGTGGTTCACGAAAACGTAATTCATACATTTTGCGCACCACCTTCAACCGTAGATCTTCCGTTAAAGCCAGCTTTGCCTGGTAGAGTAATTTATCTGCCCGCGCCCCTCCGGGTTGTCCGGAGGAGTAAACGCGAACGCCCGCTTCACCAACCCAGACCAGCAGTGTCCCCACCGTGGCGGCCAGATGCACCGCCGCGTGGGAAACTCTCGTTCCTGGTTCGAGCATTATGCAAGCGACCGATCCCACCGGAATATGCGTGCGGATCCCTGTTTTGTCGATCAGCACGAAAGCGCCGTCCAGTACGTCGATCTGACCGTACTGGAGGAAGATCATGGAGGTGCGATCTTTTAACGGGATCGGACTCAGTGGTACAAACGTCACGCCTCTGCTCCGGGTTTGATTAACATCAGACCACAGCCGAACGCCCGGCTTTTGCCATACCCCAGGCAGAGACGTTGCAGAAATAACCCTGGCTCGGTGACCGTCAGCATCCCCGTATAATCCACGCTACTGAACTGGATCAGTTGCCGGGCATTTTCCCGCCGCAGTTGCTGTTGTCGGTAGGCATCGACCGAGGTATCCAGCAGTGTAAAACCACTTCTCTCTCCCTGCGCAGCCAGCCAGCCCAGCGCCGCCTGTTGTTGATGCAACCAGACATCACTTCCTTCCGCCTGCCCCCTCACCTGCCGTTTCGCCTCCATCAGCAGATCGTGGCGCTTACCCGCTTTACAGACTGTTGGATTCGCTCGCAGGTTGAAAAAAAGGGATTGTCCGGTACGCAGTTCCGGCGCAAATGACCGGCATTCGATGGTGAACGTTTCACTTTCCGCCGGGCGTTCCTGCGACAGGACAAAAAAGCGAAACGCGCCCTGGAGTTCTTCCCGACGATAAAGAAATTGCCTTTCTTTGCCGCCAGGAAAAAGATCCCACAGCCACTGATGCATCACATATTCACCGCGATCCACCAGATGCAGTAACTGCGCAGGCGAAAGCTGGCCGGTATGTAAGGTTATTCTTGAGAGGTACATGGTTCCTCCTTGCTGAGCCACGGCCCCTGATTGACGGTGCGTTCCCCAAACAGCCACTGCTGACGATTTAAAGGAACATCCCGGCGGCGTAATATTTTGCTCGCGACCAGGCCATCGTGCTCCCCTTCCCACCAGCATTCATCCTGAAGTTTCGGGAGTGAGACTTTTAGTTCGTGGAAACGATCCTGATACTGTTGATATGCGGTACGTAAGGCATCAGACGCGTTGCCTTCGAGCAGTAACGGCGCAAGGGGTAACGCCAGCGGATGGCTTTTTCGCCCCAGATAAAGCGGAAAAACCGGATGGCGTAAACCTTCCTGCAACTGTTCGAGGCTGTAAGGCGCATCAGCTGTTGTTGCCACGGCCACCATCCACCAGGCATCGGTGTAGTAGTCGCGCCGGGAGATAATCGCGCTTAGAAGATCAGGGTCGCTCAACTCTTCGCGACGGCTGAAATAACGCGCTTTACGCACCTCTTTTGGCATCTGGACCGTGTGATAATCCCGTGCCCAGCGCGGGTTACGGCTGGCGCAAACCACCAGTGAATAGTGGCGATTAAACGCGTTTAAGCATTCGGTGTCATCACGCCGTATCCCTAACCCGGCAGCCAGCAGCCCCAGCAATGCTGAACGCGAAGGCAGTTCATGGGTATGACGCACCTCACCGGGTGCATCAACGCCCCAGGATGCCATTGGCCCATGAAGCTGAAAAATCAGATATTGGCTCATAAGCCGCCCCTTACGCGCAGATAAAGTCCAGCACGTCCTTCATGCTTCCCTGTTTGTTCATCACGTCAAAACTTGCGCATTCGGTCTTCTGTTCGTAAACCGTATTCATGTTTTCGCGAAGCGTTGTAATACGCTGCACTGCCACATCTAACTGACGTGTGCCATTAATGGGTTCATAGAAAGCCGCCGCCAGAGAACGCGGTTGTTCGGTGCCTTTTTCTGCCAGCGCCCAGGAGGCGTAGGCACGGCTGGCAAAGCTGTTTTGTTTACCGGTTGGGGAAACTTTAAACGCTGCTTCCGTAAAGGCGCGCAGGGTCTGATTAGCTAATGCTTCGTCACCGCCGAGGTTTTCGACCAGCAGATCTTTATCAATGCAGATATAGGTGTAGAACAGCGCAGAACCAAACCCAGTTTCACCAAGATGCCCTGCACCAGCATCTTCAGAGGCCTGGCGCAAATCATCAACGGCGGTGAAAAAATCATCTTCGACAATCGTTTCACTGACACCAAACGCGTGCGCGACCTGACAGGCGGCTTCAACATTAAACTCGGGTTTATTCGCCAGCATACGACCAAACATGGCGATATCTACCGCCATACGATCTTTACGTAACAAAGCGAGATCGTCCTCTTTTGGCGCGCGCTTTTCTTCTGCCAGTTGATGGGCCAGCGCTTTTACGGCGTCAAATTCTGCCGGGCTGATATGGACGAGCTGTTCAGTTTCAGCGTTAGTGAGCGGATCTTTTGTTTTTTTGTCTTTTTTGGCTTTACCAAGATAATCGGCAATATCTGCCGCCCATTCGATGGCTTTTTTTTCTTCGATTCCTTTCTCAATCATGATAGTTGCTGCCTCGCGCGCGATACGCCCACTACGAATACCAATATGGCCCGCCAGCGCCTGTTCAAAAAGTGCAGAAGTGCGCCACGCACGTTTCAGACTTTGCGAGGAAACGCGCAGACGCGTTGCTCCACCCAGCACCACGGTTTTCGGCGCACCGGTGTCATCACGGTTAAGGTTGGCTGCAGGGTAAGCGGTTAACAAATGGAGCTGAATAAATGTCGTCATGAGATAGTCCTTTATTAATTTTGTTCGTTATCGGCGTCGCCAGCCTTGTAATATTCCAGCGCCCAGCGGATACGGATAAATTCTGTTGGCCGCTGCTGACGGCGGTGATGGTTGAGCAGGTCGTCACTCTCCTGGCACCAGCGGAAAATATCGTCTGCCAAAGAGATAAGATTGACGGAACCGTTTAATAATTTGACCGCGCGACGTAACTGGCGCAGTAAATCATCCGGCGTTTTTACTGCCGACAGGCGCGAAAACCGCCCTTCTGACATTACTGCCGCCAGCTGCGCGGCAAAAGGCTGCCGTTCATCAATGGCTTTTACATTGGCGCTAACTGCAGCGACCAGTGCCAGTGCGGTAAAACGCCACTCTTGCGCTTCAACTTTCCACAACGTGTGGGTCTGCATCAGCAGAGAACGAAACCCTTCTGACAAACAAACATCATTAACCGTCGTACTACGCCGCAGACTGGCACGATTGCCGCGTTTTTCCTGCAATTCCTCGTGCCATTTGCGCAGCGTGGCTTTGTGCTCCTCTTTTACAATACTCATTCAGCAGCCTCCTGCTTTTTCTCCCTGGCGGCTTTAGCACTTTGCTTCTCCGCCGATGTTGTAAAATATTTCTTGCGCGCGGTCATGACGCGTTTCAAATCAACGGGCTCATAAGGATTAGTGAATACCCGCTCGTCAAAATCCTGACGCGCGAATAACCACATTTCCTTTTGCCATTTGCTGAGTAATTCATCCGGCTCCTGACCTTCTTCAATTTGACGCACTAACCTCAGGAAGCGATGCTGAGTTTTGTTCCAGAAGTCGATATCCACAAAACTGAAATCACCCCGTGCACCTTTTGGATCGGAGAACCATGCTTCTTTCAATGCACTCCGTAACAGACTTAGAATCCGTGAAGCCGTTTGCGCAGCCAGCCGCAGCTTTGGTATCTGGCCTTCTTTTTTATTGAGCAGTAGCGGGAAATGGTGTTCGTACCAACAGCGCGCTTTCATGTTGTCGAAATCATAGCCAAATCCCCACAGGCCCACTTTTGCCTGTTTCAGACTGCTGGCATTAAAGAGTTTCACCACCAGCGCGGGAAATTCCGTATTGTTTTCTGACTTACCCGTTTCGATAAGACCTAACCAGTCGCGCCAGATTAAACCGCCCGGTTGTGGCTTGACCGAGTAAAGCTCGCCGCCCTCTTTAAGTGGTACACGGTAGGGCGTTAAGGGATGCTGCCACATGGCATAATTCGCACCGTAATTTTTGGTCGTCATCAGGCTCAGGAGCGCGTCGCTCTGCTCACCGCAAATATCGCAGTTGCCGACTGTCGTGGTATTAAAATCAACACGTAAGCGCCGAGGCATTCCCCAGTACGCCTGGAGTTTGTTGACCTGATCATCAGTTACCACCGCACCGGCCAGTTCACTGGTACGCGTCGGGCCAAGCCAGGGGAAAACCAGATCGTCAAATTTTTTGGGTAGCGGTAAGTCAGATTCATCCTGCGGCATCACGTTGAGCCACAGTTTGCGCCACAAGGGAGTTTGTTGATTGCCCTGATATTCCTGCAATTCAATCAGCGTCGTCATCGGCCCACCGCCGCGCAAACCGGTGCGATAGCCTTTGCCGCCCGCTGGTGCATTCAACTGTAAAGAGAACAAGGCCAATGCTAAGCAATGGGGGCACAGGTGTTCCGTTACACCACGCTTGATAAAGTGGTCTTTATTAAACTTCGTCGTTTGAGAGCCGGGAATTTCAGGCAGTAATGAAGCTACCGGAACTTTATCTCCCGTAAGCGCCTCGAAATCCTGCATAAATGAAGGGGAATCTGGGCCAAACTGGAAAACGTGTTCTAAAGACAGCAATGCTTCCCGTAGCTTTTCAACCTCCAGCCCGTCTTCCCAGATATCATCCCAACGACCGTGATTTTTGGGCGCGAAGCTGGTTTGTAGTAGTCCCAGCAAAAACTGCCATGCCGCCCCCTGGAGATCTGCCCGCGGCGCAGCGATATCGACAACATTTTCATCCGCCAGATCGACTGGCGCCAGTTTGCCTGTCGTTCCGTCTTTATAACGAACGGGCAACCACGGGGTTGTCAGAAGTGAAAACGAGTTCATACGCATCCTCTCGTAAAAAAGACCATCCCAGGTCGGTTATCCATCCTTCCATCCTTTTTTGTGTATCAACTATTCAGAGAATCCTGTCGCAGGCATCTCAACCAACCTTGCCAATCAATCCCTCCGTAGCCGAATACCCGCAACTTTCGTCATCGGTAACTAAAATCACATTTACCATCTCCGGATCTTGCCGCTGTTCAACGCACCACTGCCTGAACGCATCCCCTTCCAGTAAAGAAAACTCATCCCGATGTTTTTTCCACCAGCTTTGGCGCGCTCTGACAACGCTCATTTCCCATGCGTGAGCGCCAGTGGCATAAGGCTTCACCACACCGTCAATACAGGTAGCCAACCACAAGGAAACAGACTCCTCAGCCAGACGTGTCGACAGTTTTTCCGGAAGGTAATCGTTGATATTGGCGGCATAGCCGGGCCTGAAGTTCAGCACAAACTTATTAGCCATTGAACGATCGCAGTAGTATTTGCCCACTTGCTCCTGCTCGCTGCGGGCAAACCCTTCCGGCATTTCTGCTTTTGGAGGAAAGACGGTTAATGCGTTTTGAGCCTGAGCTAAAGCATTCTGCCAGTAATCTTTAATATCCATTACATGTGCGACGCGTGGAAAAAACCGCGTTGACGATCCCGTCCAGTCTGCGAGTACGACGGTTGCAGATATATACCAGGAAAGATGTTTTATAAGTTCAACGCCCTCGTCATCATCCCAGAATGTGGGGATCTCTATGAGCGGAAACAGTGACTTGATTGCAAGGAGAAAATCTCGTGCGGCAGCTTTGTCTTCAGGCAGAAAGTTGTCCAGTTCATCGATACGGTCAGGAGGCCGACCATGATGCCCGGTCGTCACGGGCATCCACATATCTATTACCCGTTTAAGTTTGCGCAAAGAGAGTGAAGATGAAGGAAGCAACTCTTCACATTCAATTAAATAATGATGCCACAACCAGTAACCCAGCGTTGAATGAGAGATCTTTTCGTAATTCTTTCTTGCGCCTTCCGGAACCTTGAGTTGTGGGTGCAGGTAAAGTTGCTGAAATGAGCGGGCAAATTTTCCAGTATCGTGCCAGCACAACAACCAGGCGAAAAATTGTGCTGCCTGATCCGTGTCAGCGAAACCTAATTGACGAAAATAGTCAGCCAGCCCGAAACAGTTGTTTTTGACCATTAAATAGCCTATCGCGGCTACATCCAGCGAATGCCAGCAAAGAAGGTGATAATCGTCGCCACCCTCTTTCTCGCCACGTCGGGTTTTTCCCCAGAAATCAAAGAAAGTCACAATGTTTTTATCCTTCAGTAAAACTTAAAGGATATTTACGCATATATTAAGAATTATCTGTGATATATATCGTTCAATAAAATATTTACATTGTAAATAATTCAATGATTTTCATTGGTGATATATATAAATAATAAACACAGGCATAATATTCACAAAAACAATATAAATGAAAAAAAGGGTGCAGGAGACCAAACCATCACAATTCAATACGCGGGGTTTTACCCCATAAGCGCTAACTTAAGGGTTGAACCATCTGAAGAATGCGACGCCTCGGTGC
>ERZ1026901.939-NODE-939-length-19397-cov-17.719832_pt1 | contig 19397 bp, 12 predicted proteins | sample MGYA00380179_ERZ1026901 | MGnify/ENA primary metagenome ERZ1026901 (study PRJEB33269, sample SAMEA4719815) | human gut metagenome | biome: human-associated habitat; feature: organic feature; material: feces | place: Cameroon | collected 2013-10 ... | reverse complement strand
CTAAATATCCAAGTATATTAATGCTACCTGCCCAAGTATATTTATATACAAAAAAGTGGACTGGCTATTAGTCGCCAGTCCACTTTTTTAGTATGCTCGGCACGAGCATTGTCTAACGGGTGTAAGTCCCGAGTAAGTCCTAATAGCGGGAATTACATAGCCAAAGGCAAGGGTGTCCATCGTGAGTTGGAATCTGAAAGAAGCCGGCGGAAAACGAAAGTAGGAAGAAAACGGCTTCGTTTTCCTCCTACTCGATTCCAACGCTAAAAGCCGTTGGCACAGTGGCTTGCTCCTGTTACATCCAAAAAGTCAACAATACAAGCCACTATGTAGCCCGCGTTACTGGGCAATATAAAGACAACTACTCCTCCATGAACATACGGCATGGACTGTATTTGTTTGGATTGATGAGAAAATCCTCTTCATCGATACCCATCTTTGACATTGCGTCAGAAGAAGAACTGGATGACTTCTGAGGAGCAAGTCCGGTGAGGATAATGCGTATCTGCTCATCGAGATCCTTGTAATGAGCACGTGTGTCGGCATCAGATGTCTTGGCATTCTGCACCATAGAGCGGATGCTCTTGAGGGCAGCATAGGCATACGGACGCTGGTCTTCCACCATAGTCACACGCCATGCTCTTGCAAAATTGTTGACAGCACGACGCTGAATGTGCTTAGTATAGTTGGACACCTTGGCTCCAGTCTTTGTGGAACGGAAGAGATAACTGAGGAGTTCGTTGACATAATCCATTGGCTTGTAGCTGTCCTGGAGATAGCAATGCTTACTGATGAGATTGAGAGTCATAGCCGATGTGAGCGCATCGAGAGTGCGGTCCACGATAGGATATACGGCATTCTCAGGCACGCGGTTGATACGACGTGCAAAAGGTTGGTTCCAAAGCCATGCTGGTTCTACAATCATATTCTCATTGAGCCATGCCAATGCGCGACGCTGCACATCCTTTCCTACTGGTGTATATACAGGTCCTTCCTGGTCAGCGCTCTTGTAATCATGATATACACCGCTGATGTTCTTCTGCACATGACCGTAGAAGCGTCCCATCTGATTGATTACATTCTTGTATGCAAACTTGAGATTGGCATCCATATCAGCCTCCTCATAGTTCCATTTCTGGATGTTTGCCATGACGCGCTTGAGGTTCTTCACGCCGTAGGTGCTTGCCTTCATGGCATCATCGCCGAGGTCTTCTGTCTGTGCCTGAGGGTCATTGTCAGTGCCTTCACCACCAAACCAGTAGCGTGGACTCTCCTTGAGCTTGTTGATTATCATGTTGTTGAGAGTCAGGCGCTCGTCGCGTTCGTCCTTGGAATCAGGGAAATAGCGGTAGCCCCATTCTATTGCCCACTTGTCATAGTCATTGATACGAGGGAAGAGACCAGCGTATGTCACGCTGTCTTCAGGCTGTGCCACATAGTTGAATCGGGCATAGTCCATGATGGAAGCAGTGTGTCCATGCTCTTCGAGCCACTCTTTGTCGCGCAGTTTCTCCACAGGGGTGGCATGGCTCGCACCCATATTATGACGCAATCCGAGGGTATGACCTATCTCATGTGAAGATACGAAGCGGATGAGTTGACCCATCAGTTCATCGTCGAAGACAGGCTTCTGTGCGCGTTTATCCACAGCACCTACTTGTGTCTGGTACCATGCGTGGAGCAACTGCATCACATTGTGGTACCAACCTACGTGGCTTTCGATGATTTCTCCAGAACGAGGGTCGCTGACATGCGGTCCATAGGCATTGCTTATGTCGCTTGCGAGATAGCGTATTACGGAGTAACGAGCATCTTCGAGACTCATGGTAGAGTCGTTAGGCCATTCCTTAGCACAGATAGCATTCTTGAATCCCGCCTTTTCAAATGCCGCATTCCAGTCGTTTACGCCAGCGATGAGATAAGGCACCCATTTCTTAGGTGTAGCAGGGTCAATGTAATATACTATCTGCTTGACAGGCTCCACGAGTTCGCCACGGCGATAAGCCTCGATATCCTTAGGCTCCAGTCTCCATCTTGAGATGACCTGACGGCGCTTCACCTGCTGCTGATCGTCACCGAAGTCGGTGAATTCCTCTGTGAAATAGCCTACACGAGGGTCGTAGGAACGACAAGCCATAGGCTCTTTAGGCAGAAGGACGAAGGAAGTGTTGACCTTTAGCGTGATGTTTCCAGTGATTTTGCCTGCAGGGATGCGAGTGCTTGCCTTCGAACCGTAGGTCTTTATGGTGACAATCTCTGTATTGATAGGGAACGTGCTGATGCGCTCAATATAGGAGAGGTCCTTCTTGAAAGCAGTCACTCCGAGTGCCGACTTGCTGCTTTCCTCAAGAGAGAGGACGGCATTGTCGGAATTAAACATATTTGTGACGTTGATACTGTAGAACTTCACTCCAGTGGAGTCTGTCAGCGTAGAGTCTATTTTGGTGGCATAGACGATAGGATCCTGGGTGCAGTTGGCTACAGCAGTAGCAATCTTGTCATCACTCTTGACGCGTATGTCATAGAGATGAGCACGCAGGAGCATCTGCTTGTTGTTCTTTTCCCAGTAGAGCACCTGCTCATTGGCGAGCTCACCGCCATATACTCCAGCATCCACAGGTGTGGAAACATAGCGTGTGGTGGTGAGAAAGAGTCTGCCGAGAAGTGAGTCTGGTATCTGGAAGTAATAGTTGTCCTTATGCTTCTGCACATTGAAGAGACCTTTTACTGCCGGTTGTCTTACTTCTTTCTTTACGGGCTTGGTGACCTTTGATTTCTTTCTTGCCTGTGCTCCTGGGCATATCATTGCTGCCATGCACACAATTAACAAATGTTTTTTCATTTGTTTGGTTTTAGAGTTGTTAATATTTTCTTAAGCCGGTGACGTGGCTGACACGGTGGCTTAATGCTATTTGATGTACTTCTTGCCTCCGATGATGCGGATGCCAGTGCCGTTATAAGGCATGCCTGTAATGCTGTATGCCTTGCCATTAGTGATAGAAGAGGCGATGGACTTGATGCCAGTAGCATCAAATTCCTCCACGTCTGTGAAGCCTGCATTTTCATAGTCAGCCTTGTTACCAGAAAGAACGTAGCACTTCTTCTTGTAGAGAGACTTCAGAGCACTGCTTCCAAGCTCAGGAAGCTTGCAGAAATAGCGGGAATACTTCGCATTGTTGCAGAGGTTGAAGGCATCCTTTTGCAGTTGCTTTACAGAAGCTGGGAAGATGAATGCCACAGCCTTTGCAGACTTGCAACCGCTTTCCTGGATAGTCTCAAGCGATGTGCAGGTGCTGAAATCAAGCACAAGATTGTAGCCTTCTGTCTTATTAGCGCTGTTCTTGGAGAGATTGAGAAAGGCACGATTGCCTATGGTCTTGAGAGCAGTGCAGCCTTTGAGATTGAGGACGGTGCACTCATAACTATTGTAGAAAGCACGACCACCGATGGATTCCAGAGCCGAGCATCCTTCGAGATTGATGGTCTTTGCGCCCGTCTGTCCGAAGCCGTATTCCCCTATGGACTTGAGATTTGCGTGGCCAGAGAGGTCTATCTCCGTGATCTTATCGCAAAATTCGAAAGCATAACCCTTGATAGTCTCAAGATTTGAGCAATTAGAGAAATCGACAGTCTCTAGTTGTGAATCGCTTGAACTGTTGAAAGCGTATGAACCCACAGAAGTCATGGTAGCCGGGAAGATTATCTTCTTCAGCGGAATGATGGCATCATCATTGTCCTTCTTCTGGAAGACATTGGCAGGAAACTCATTAGCAGGGTACTCTATCGTGGTTTCGCCTACTGTCTCTGAGTAAGAGACGATGTTGGCATCCTTGAGGTCGAGCGTCTCTACCTTCATATTCTGGCGGATGAAGGCTATGTCAGCCTTGTTGATATTGCCGGTCAAGGTGAGGTCGATGACATTGAGGTCATCACCTTTGATGAGTGTGGAGAGGGTGCCTGCTGTCTCCACATTGACGGTCTTTGTCTCGGCTTGGGCTGTAAATGCCATGAGCGCGAATGCGATGATGAGTAGATGTTTACATTTCATAAGCATTTCTTGTGTTTATTATTTATATTATTTGGATTATCAATATCTGCCGATTACGCAGTGGATATGATGGCTGGTTACCTACAAACACCTCGTGAAGTAGGTGGCGTAGCCGGGTATGATGTCTTGATATGCTTTGATGAGCTTGCCGGTCACGCTATCATAGACGCGGATGGAAGAACAGCCAGTGGCAGGACGATAGGTCAGCATGACGGTGCAATCGTCCTCATCACGCAGTCCTAATCCCGTGATAAGAGGGAATACATCCACCAGTTGTTCGCCTTCATCAAGGCTAATCAGCAGTTTGGACTTCACTGGATTAAACTCTTTCATGTTGTAATAGTCGAAGCGATATACCTTATTGCCAACAGAATAGAAGGCATAGCTCTCGCCAAACGAGCCCCACCAATATCTTACAGTCCTTGCAAGAGAGGCATCAATCGGCATGATGCGCTTGAGAGAGATGGGCTGAACAGTGGTCTTGACATAGTTGACACAGAACTCATATATGGCATACTGTCCGTCACGCTTGCCTATCAGATATACTTCGTATGGCTGATTGGAACCCATTCCTGTGGCTTCGGTGAAGCATCCGCAGAGACTGTCGAGACGGAAAGGTTCGCCATCAATGGTGATATGCTCCATCTGGTCGTTATAGACATGGTAGCAACCCACCGTATTGTCGTCATGCAGTACGAAGGTCACTTTCTTAAACCTCTGAAATTGTTTGCTCGACATAGCCTGACGCACATTGCGACTCTTGACGAAAGTGTTCTCATTGAAGACTGGAAGTTTGCGGTCCAGACCATTGAAGACATGGAGATTACCATTGCAGATGAAGTATTTTGATGCGCCATAGCCGAAGGTGACATTGCTGATGTCCAGTCTGGAGGCGCTGCCCATATACACCTTATTATATATATTGCCGGTATATTCACCCACATTATGATAGAAACCATTGTCTGGATCAGCATTGCGCATGCTGACACATCTGCCCCATGACGGACTTTGGTCAGTGAAAATGGCTATTTCATTAAGGGCATACAGCGTGCCGTAGTACTTGCCTTTGATGGGTTCATCGGGATTTATCCGCTCTATCATGTCGGGATAATACTTGGTGAAGGCACGCACATCACCCTGCAATGACATCCATTCGGTGCGTCCGTCAGACTTCTGATAGACCACAATGGAGGACGGTGTGTATGTGCTCAGCACCTGGAAGGAGAATGTCTTGCGAAACTCCAGTCCGTTTTCCCTGTCCTTTGCTATGAAGACAGCAGGGATATCAGTCGCCATATTATATCCAGAAGGCAATGAAACCTCCCATACTAACTGCTTTCCGGTGGCTATTTCCTGCTGTTTACCCACCACCCAACGGTAGTCATAGCGCAAGGAATCAGCCCCCACGGAGAAGGTCAGCGAAGGGTTTATCCTCAGAGTGTCACCCTGATAGAGCGTATATGAACCGTCAGTGGCAATGCCATTTATGGCAGTGACCTGCTGAATGTCGTCCGTAACGTCGCTGTCCTTGCCTCCATAGCATGACAGAAGGGAGGACATCACTGCGCCGAGGATGAGCAACTGATAGTATATTCTTGTCTTTTTACGCATTATTCAAAATATATTCTGTTACCGTTGGAGTCATATTCCTCATGTTGTTCAAACCATTGCTTGCAGAGCGAAATCCAATAATCGAGGATAACGCTGCTGCCGTCATCCACCCATTCAGGATCGGTGATGCCGCTGATTTCCAGAAAGACGGCACACTTACGGGCTGAATAGGTGATTTTGCTCAGTTTGCTATTGTTTTCCCAGAAGGTAGGAGCGATGGTAAGGTTTTTTGTAAACTGCACATCCACATACTGATACTCCGGCACTCCCACCGTGAAATCTTCTCCTGGCACGAGAGCCAGCCTCATTTTGTAGGTCATTTCGCTGTCCATCTTATCGACGTGGATTGTAGCGCGGAGCGTGTCTTGATACATTCCGCTGCGGAATACCTGCTTGCTGTCGAAGCTGATCACAGGAGAACCGTCAGTGATACCTTCGCTTTCAGCCTCCGAAATCATCACTCCGAAATGACGGTCACGACCATAATCTATCACCCCCTGCAGGCGAACAGGTATCTGGAGCGTGTAGTCCGTCACCTTTCCACCAAGGAAATAGGCATTGAAACTATAGCTCTCAGGGTAATCCGACGCACTGCCGAAGACGGTGCCGCGGGCAATATTGAGCGCATTGGTTGATGTGTCGTAGGCTTCCAGCGTATCTTCCGAGCAGGCTGCTACGGACAATAGGGCTGTGGCTGTAAGCATTATGTATAGAATTTTTCGCATTGCTTTAAGAGGTGAAAGTGTCAATATCCAAACTGTTTCTCGTAATCCGGCAACGGTAGCACATAAGCCGAAGCAGGAACGCTGACAGTATTGCCGTTATAGTTTCCGTCATCGACGGCGCGGAGGTTGCGGCGCTTGTAATAATAGAACAGCTGTCCCTCGCCGCGGAAGTCGCATATATACTCATGTGTCAGTTCATTCCACAAGGTCTGTGTGGTAGCTGTAGCCGGAAGAGCAGCCTCTCCGCGTTTCTGCTTTATAGTATTCAGAAGGCTCAAGGCATTCTCTCTGGTCTTAATACCATTGAGATTGCACTCAGCCAGGATGAGATACATCTCGCTGATTTTCAGCATAGGAACGACTGGGTCGCCGTATTTGCCGGCATCTTCCGACTTTACTGACCGCTGATAGCGTATCATATTGATTTTTCCATTTGCGCTCGGGTTTTGGTATAGCCATGCTCTGCGCACATCATTGTCCTCGTATGCGTTGGCACTCTTGGCAAAATCGCCGGTCAGACCTTCGTAATATGAGCGTGAAACGGTAAGTATGTTCTCACAGTAGAGGGCAAAAATCATCTCTGGCATGAAGATGCGGTCTGCTTTCTGTTCCACTCCGTAGATGTCGGTCTCCAGAATTTCCTCTGGAAGGATAAACCTATACTTTTCCGAATCGATTACCTCCTGGGCATAGCGTGCAGCCTCAGCATAATGTCCGCGGTAGATTTCCATCCTTGCGAGCAAGGCAGTGGCGGCGTAATAGTTCATCCTCTGTGTGCGGTCGTAAGCCAGATAGCGGTTGCTGTATGCCTTGTTGCAGTATATAGGGTCCTTCTTCAGGTAGTCGCGAGCCTGCAGAAGGTCGGAGACGATGGTGTCAATAAGTTGCTCATTAGTCATTTTCTTGCCGAGAACAAAGCCGAAGTCTGTCTTGAAGCGTACATTTCCCGACTCAGGATTTACCTCATAGCTCTCATTGAACATTCTCATGAGGTCGAAATACATCAATGATCTGAGAGCGAGCGCTTCGCCATGAATGATGTCAATCACGTCGCTGTCTATCTTGCCTTCCGCCCCCGGTAGCTTAGCAAGGAGCATATTGGCATTGACAATGGTGTTATACATCTTGAGCCAGATGGCAGAAACGAGTTCCTGTCCTCCGTCAGTGGTGTATCTGAACTGTGACCAAGCGACGCGATCGGGGTCATCTTTCTTGACGTTATATTGCTGTGTAAGCGGTTCGAGGGCTGTCAGAGTAAGGTTGCCACCATATAGTTCGGTGCTGCCCATGCTGATATATATGCCAGTCAGAGCGGTGTAGTAGCCGTCTGCATTGACAAACATATCCTTCTCGTCAATCTCCGACTCGGCTCCTACATCAAACCATGAGCAGCTCTGCAGCAGTATAATGGATAATATGTATAATAATGTTTTGCGCATAATCAATAGGGGGGAATGCGGTTTTGTGGATTTGCTGTTTCGTTGTTTCTACATTTGTTATCCAACGGTAGAAGCCATTGGCACAGTGGCAGTTTTGTCGATTGTCAGAAATTCACCTGAGCATTGAATGTTACCGAACGTGTGAAAGGATAACTGAGACCTCGCTCCTGCCTTATTGTGCTGGCATAGAAGAGGTCATTAGCCGTAATGGAGAGTCTAAGCATGGATATCCAGCTGCCACGGAGTCTGTCAGAGTCCATATTGTAAGCCAATCTGAGCGATGTCATGCTCAGTCTCTTTTCGTGCTGGACAAACCTTGACGTCGCTTTGGTGGCGCTGTTGTCGGTGATGGCCTTGTAGAGAGCCACATCGCCCGGCTTCTGCCATCGTTCGGTAAGCGCACGGCGGTCATTGTTTGTCATATAGTTGACGTTCTCTATCTTCTGATGCAGGGTGTAGTTATACTTGTCTGCACCGAAGGAATAATTGAGATGAGTGCCTATTTCCCATGACTTATATCGGATATTCAGTCCGACATAGCCATTGAGATCAGGCTCATTGACGCCTACCGGCACCTGATCCTGAGCATTCCATGTATAGGTGGTGTTGCCGTTACGGTCGATATAGAGTTCCTTTCCCGTGCCAGGATCTATGCCAAGGGAGCGCACTGCGTAGATGGTATTCATGGATTCACCCTCCTTGAATTGGAATACGGGAGTGGTGGAACCCGAACCGTTGGCATTGACCATGTCGTTATATCGCTGGAGAGCGTCTGAAATCTTGAGTATGGTGTTATGGTTTCTTGTGCCGTTGAGCGTGACATTGACCAAGAGATTCCTTGTGCGTACAGGGGTATAACTGATATTGAAGTCAAAGCCTTCATTGCGAAGGTCGCCCATATTTGCCTTATAGGTGTCGAATCCCAATGATGGAGCAACGGTGATGCTGGTCAGGTTGCCCTTGGTCTTGTTGTTGTAATAGTTGAACTCCAGGTTGAGACGGTTCTTCCAGAGCGAAGCCTCCAGGCCGATGGTGCGGTTATATGTGGTCTGTCCCTTGAGGTCGGGATTGCCGAGTGTGGTGATTATTGCTCCGAAGCATCCTCCATAGACCTTTGTCAGATAGTTATACTGGTTGCTTGCCTGGTTTCGGTTGTAGTTCTGGTTGCCCGTAGTGCCGACATTTGCACGCAAGGCGAGCTTTGATACCACACTGCTTCCGGCGAAGAAACGCTCATTATGCACGTTCCATCTCAGTCCGGCACTCCAGTAAGGCGTGGTCTGCTGATGGTCACCATAGAGCGAACTGCCGTCCATACGGATAGTAAGGTCACAGAGATAGCGGTTGTCGTAACTGTAGTTCTGGTTGCAGAAGATGCCGGCAGTGCGGACTTTGGACTTGCCTCCCGTGATTCTGCCGTACTTCTCATATTGCACTGCGTAGGAGATATAGTCCTGCGAATTGCCGAGAAATCCCGTCATGGTGTAGCTGTCGCTCTCATTTGATGTCTGCTTGGCTTCGGCTCCGAGTATCGCCTGCACGTCGAAACGGCCGAAACTGTGGGTATATGACGTCAGCATACTGCCATAGACGGTGGTCGAAGAACTGTGTCCGAGCGTGTATTTGCCACGCTGATAGAGCGCATCTGGAGTGATGGATGAATTGTTGTTGATATATTCGAAGCTGCCAGGCGATACGTATGCGTCGTCACGGTCGCTGTCATGGCTGAGTGAGAACGACCCTTTCAGGCGTACATCATCGGTGATGGTCCAGTTTATTCCGAAATTATTAGTCACGTCCATCCCTCTCGAAGTGGAGTAACTGTTGAGGTATCGCGCTTCATAGACAGGCGACTGCATGGATGCCAGCACACCGAGAGCGATGCCATCTGGCGCCATATTTCTTAGAGAAAGCATGCGATAGTAGTTTCCCTCTGCGTCTTTCTCCTGATAATAAGGCAGTGCCGAGGTGTAGGAAGAGAAACTTCCGTAAGGCGATTCCTTGCTATCTACCATGGAAAACTGCAAGTCATTGGTCACTCTGATGCGGCGGTTGGATATAATCAACTTTGTGCCAGCCTCGTAAGTGTCTCGTCCGCTGCCCTTCATTGCGCCGTTGAGATTGCTGTAACTCAGGTTTGCCGCAAAGCGAACTTTTGTTCCGCCAGGCAGTGATGTCTTTGGTGAAGCCTCGATGATGAGGGAATGCTTGTGCTGGAAACCCATCTGCAAAGGCTTTGAAAGCCAATAGGTATCAACGCCACTGAGCACGGCACGGCGTGCCACATTATAGGAATTGGCATTCAGTCCTGCGTCTTCCCCCTCACGATATGCATCAAATACGCCGGCTTTCTTCTGAAATTCCAGCACCTCTGCCGCATTCATCAGATTGTAGGACGAAAGGTCAGGAATCTCAAACTTGCCGTTCATTGTATAGCTTATCTGCAGTTTCCCTGCCATCGGGGTGATGGTTTCGATGACCACTACACCGTTTGCGGCACGCGAACCGTATATCGCTGCTGCGGCAGCGTCCTTCAGTATAGTGATGCTCTTCACGCGATTGATGTCGAGGTCATATACTTTCTGCACGTTTACCTCAAAGCCATCGATTATGAACACGGGTAAAGTTGTCACTGTCTGTAGGTTGCTCTGCGAGATGTCCGGCATTGTATTCTGTCCTCTTATCTCTATCTGGTCAGGTATATGGTTAGGGTCAGAACCGTAAATGCCACGGGTATCCACCACCTGAAACGAGGGGTCGAACACCTTCAGGCCCTCAAGCAGATTGGTGCTGTTGACCTTCATCAGTTCCTTGCCGGACACCTGCACCGCTGTTCCAGTGAAGCTGTTCTTCGTCTTGGAGTAATATCCCGTGACGACAGTCTCGCCTATCTCGCCAAACAGCAGTATGTCATTCTTCTGTCCGGTGCTGTCATTCTTTGCCATAGCGGTCTTTTCCTTGGCTGTCTTCTGTGTTTTGCTTTGCGCAAACACCACGGAGTCTGTCGCCATCAGCGTCAGTATGATCAATATTCTCGTTTTCATCGACTGATACGTTTATTGAGATAGTACAACTGTCCGTCGCCAAAGAGGTCACGACGGTATTCATCATATATCATCGGAAGGAGGTCAGCATCCTCCGATGCGTCGGCTGCGTAGGTCACATCCTTGTTTGATTGCATCGCTATAAGGCGTTGGCGTGCCTCCTGTTTGCGGCCCAGTTGCCACAAAGCTTCTGCCGCTATGAGCTGCACTTCGCCCAGTCTGATGTAAGGGATTGCAGCCGGAAGGTCGGTGCTTCCGCCGCTTTCTGTGCTCACATAGCCTGTAAGCAGGGTGTTCGGTCCGTATTTGTTTGACATTATCTGCGTGCCGTCTTCCTGCTCGCGGAACCATGCCCTGCGGCGGATGTCGGTCTGCTGGGCGTAAATGCGGTCGATGTCAGTACGGCATCTGACTTTCTTCTGGTCGAAAAGCGTTGCGCTCAGACGGGTGAAACCTGTCGGCAATGATGACAAAGCAAAGATATTCTCACGGGAGAAGCAGTAATCAGAACCATACTTGCCCGGTGTGACGAAGTAAAAGAGCTGGTATCGCGTCGCCACCCGTGCCGGATCTGTATGCAGCATCACTGAGTCTGCATTGTCCAATGCCTTCTGATAGTCGCCTTTCCATAGTGCCACTCTGGCTTTCAGCGCCTTTACTGCATAGGCATTGAGCTGGAAAGTGCGCAGCCTTCGGTCTATTTCTCCCACTTTTACCGATGAAGGATTTGTGGCATTCATTATGGGGTCATTGGCAGAAAGCAGTCTGTCTGCCTTGTCAAGCCATTCCTCTACACCGTCCATTGGAAGGTCCAGAAGGCGGTGGAGGTCAAATGTCATGGCGGCTTTGATGGCATAACACTCGCCCAGAACTATCTCCTTGAGTCCTGAAGTGAAGAATACCACCTTCGTATGCTCTGCTTCATCTATTATTCTATCGCATGATTCGATGACGCGGTCAGCGCAAATCCGCATGGTGTCCATACGCTGACGCAATACTGGCGCATCGAAATCGAGCTTAGATGCCGCCGTTGTCTCTTCGTCATAAGGCTCCAATGTCTGTGAGGCGAACTCCATCATGCCGAGCGAAAGGGTGTTGCCGTAAAGCTCAGGAGCACGCATCTGCATGTAGATGCCGGTCAATGCCTGCATGAAAGCTGTCTCATCCTTGAAGAATTTCCCCGCAGTGACATCGCTGTCGTCGCCAGTCTTGTCGAAGAAATCATCGCAGCTCTGCAGCATTGTGCAAGCTATCATCATTATATATATTATTCTTATTCTCATTGTCGAATGGATTTCGTTTTCCCTTTTAGAATTTAGCTTCCACTGTAAGGCAAGCCCTATGGCAATTTTCCTCACCACTGAGGCGCACCATACCACCTTTGACAAAGCGCCAGAGCGATGGAAACGCGTAGCCTATCTGGATGCTCTGCAACCTATTGGTCTCCCAATTATCGGTGAAGAAGGATGCTGAAGCTGTCCAGCGGTGCCATTGTCCGTAGATAACCATGCCTGCAAGCATCTCCCTTACATCATCATAAGCGGCAGAAAGCGATGCACTTGCCGTCCAGTTCTTACCCTTCAGCGTCTTGCCCACATCGCCATAGAGCATATTTGTGGACTCTGCACGCATGCCTGAAGCATTAAGATGCCATCCTTTGGCTTCAAAGTCGAGCGACAACAGACCGCGTGTCACTGCGTCAGGACGGATATTCTCATCGTAATAGCCCTGCAGTTGTGCCCCCGTCTGATAGTAATTATATATGTATGTCTCGTTGGTGATGTTGGAATACATCGGAGTAAAAGCCTTGTAACTGTAAGGCACCGTGGCACTTCTTCCCAAACCGAGAGAAAGTCTGAGGCAATCTATCCCGCTTTCAGCCATCCATGCCTCCCTGCTGATGTTCCATCCCAGGTCGGCAGCCCAATATACCTCGTTGCGATGCTTCGGTGAAAGGAGGGAAGAGCGGTTCATTGTCACGTTCATCGTGGCGCTGTAGCGTCCCTGATAGTCGTAGCCCACGTTTGCCATGCACTGCAATGTGCGCTCGAAGTCCCTCACTGCCGTAGGTTTACGCAGCGTGTCATAGGTCTGGGTAAATGATACATAGTTGAGTATGTCATTCAGTATTCCTCGTCCTGCGTATGATTCTCCTCCCCTTTCTCCACTGTAAAGGCTTACTCCTGCAGAGGCAAGGAGAGTGTGTCCGCCAGTCATTGCCTTCTGATAAGCGAGCTTCAGTCCGCCGTCGTAGGTCATCGTCGTCTCGCGCATTATGTCATAAGTGCCTTTGTTGCGCAGGTTATCTTCGTCCTTGAACACAGGTGAATATGGTGAAAGGAACACATCGCGCCTCACTTCCTGACGCAGGAAAGAGAAATAGCCCACCATTTCCAGTCCCGGCATGAGGCTTAACGTCGCCCTTATACGATCAGTAAGCGTGGAAAAGCGGGTCTTGTCGGTGTCATCATCATTGAATGTCTCGTGGATTCCATAGTTTCCATATTGCAGGCCATTGCTGATGGACAGCGCATTGCGCCTGTAACCTATATATGAACGCATCTGAATGCGGTCCGTTCCCTTGGCTTTCGTTTCCGTACCAGGGTCATAGATGGCAGTAAAGCGATAGCCTACATTGTCATCGCCCCCGTCGGCAGTGAGCCAATGCTCTGCCCCTTTCATGGTGCCGTCGCTGCCGTCGTAGGGCTTTCCTGCCTGTATGTCAGCCTTATAGCTAAGGTCTAGCGGTCCTTTTCCATACTTCTTAGTGACTATTTCCACAGCGCCTTTCCCGCCATGGATTCCTAATTGCGCCAGTCTGATAGCGTCTCTGATGATTCTCACCTCAGAGACCTCGCCGACAGTGATGCCTACGAGGGCTGATTTCGGCATACGGACACCGTCTATAAGTAATTCGGGATTATCGTAAGTGGAGGCATCCAGCGTGCGGATGGCAGTCCAGACATCGCGTGCACTGACGCGTTCCATCATCTCTGATGTCAGTATTCTGTCTGTTACGCCAAGGCGCAACGAGTCCTTTACGCTGGCTTTCACGCCAAGCGTAGCACCCCAAAATATCAAGAGTAATGATAATCGAAAATGTGAAAGCACTCTGTTGTGTTATTAAAGTTACGCTTGCAAAGTTACAAAAAATCATATAGCTGATACAAAAAAAATAAAGAAAATGATAAATATACCTAAAAGTGAGTATCTGAATACCATTTTGTCTGGTAATTTATGTTGTTTTTTCACAATTTGTTATTATTTTGGGTGCAAAATTATAAGTAAGCTGTAAGTGACGCTCGTGGGTAATAGGATATATATAATAGGTAATCAAGACACGCAACATATATTTATATCACGATACTGACATTAGTGTCACGATTGTAAAGGGACCATAGTATCATATTACATAATACTTGGCATCAATCAAGAACGCACATAAAATCTACGTGTCATGTAGTGTATTGACCGATTTGGGATAAAACTACTATCTGCCCAAGTATATTAATGCTACTTGCCCAAGTATATTAATGCTAAATATCCAAGTATATTAATGCTACCTGCCCAAGTATATTTATATACAAAAAAAGTGGACAGGCTATTAGTCGCCAGTCCACTTTTTTTATGATATGTATTCAACCTTGAAGGGTGAAGATTTGCATTAGTACCACTGCACGGCGTTGCTGTATCCCGAGCGCTTGTCATACTTGAGAGCGTCGGTGAGGGTAGCGGCGTTGCATCGGAACGAGAAGTTGTAGCTGGTGTACGGAGCCAGAACCACCGAGCACGACATATTGAAGCAGTGCAGATCACGTTGAAGCGATGCCGTTGTCATTGACATCTTGTGCTGGTCGAAGTCGTAGCCAGACGAGAACGAGATGTTCCATCCGTCGCTCAGGCGTACGTTGCCGCTGACGTTAAGGTTCTGCGAGAACTTGTAGGGATAGCGCATCGACTTGGTGTTGAACTTGCCACCGGTATTCTCGCGCATTGTTATGCCGTAGCCGAACGTTAGCGACCAAGGCATATTGAAGCGCATATAGCCGTCGGCATCAGTCTCTGCCTTGCCTCCGCCACTCTTCTTTGCGCCACGCTGACCTTCGATCATTGTGTCGTCGACATTCGATTCTATGTCGGTATCGATGCCGTCCTCGTCGTCCTTGTCGCGCTTTTTCTTGTCCTCGGTGTCATCGCCGCCACCAAACCATTTCTTTATCTTTTCAGGTGTAAGCGTGAACGAGAAGTTCTGCGAAGTTCCCTGGAAACGTCCGAACTTGCCCATGCCCCACAGGGTGCGGTTGCCTACGTAAGGCTTGCCGTCCTTGTCCAGCTCATAGGCATACGATGCGAACACGGCAGTCATATTGAACGTGTAGTTCTTCCACCACTTCAGTCGCACGCGCATTGTAAGGTCGGAGAGCGGATGATAGTCGGTGGCGAGATTGTAGCTCATAGCCAGACCGAGCTCGTCGATGATTGAGAGCTTCCTGATGCCCGTACTGTCCTTGTCGCTCTTGATCTTCATCTCCACATTGTTCGAAAGGTCGAACGAGATGTTGCCCGTCTTGCCCTTGCCAGGCACTCCGTAGAGTTGTCCCTGATAGGGCGAATACTCTACGAGTTCAACCGAACCGTCGGCGTTGGTCTTCTGATAGGTCTTGTAATAGCCGTATCTTCCCTGCCCGAAGTCAGGCGCATAGCTGAAGCTTACGCTCGGTGTGATGACGTGTCGTATGGCCTGTATCTTGTCGCCGAATATCTTGCGGCTCGGAGTGAAGAATCCGTAGAGCTTGGTCGACGCACTGATAGACATGTTGTAGTTGTACACGTTGTTGAATCCGTATATCGTGTCGCACAGCTCCTTTTGTGCCGTCTCGTCCCACGAGCGCATAATCTTGTGCGTGTACATGCGGTCCTGGAAGTTGAACGAAGGCGAGATGTTGATATAGTTGAACAGCATGAAGTTGCCGCTGATAGGAATTGAGTGGTTCCAGCCGTTGCGCCAGTCCTTTATCAGGTTCGACTTGAGGAATCGGTCCTCCTTGGTGTTGATGCTGTTGGATATCTGTCCGGTGTACGACATTGAAATCTTCTCATACCAGCGTTCGTTGCCAACAACGTGCTTGCGCTTGAACGGATAGAATCGCGAGAGCGAAATGTTGAGGTCGGGCAGCGTCACTGACATTGACGAGTCGCGCATGTTCTGCGAGAGGTTGGCTGTTGAGCTGAGCGACAGACCTATGCTTGAGAACGTGGTGCTCCACGATACAGATGATGTACGTGTCGACTGCGACAGCGTCTGAGGATTGTACAGTGAGTTGAGGTTGTTGCGTTCGTAGCTCGAAGTGGCGAAGTTGACGCTCGCCGAGAGCGAACTGTACGGATTGGCTTTTGAATCCTGGCGATGACTCCATTGCACTTTGAACGATTTCTGCTCCGAATAGTCGGGCATATTCTTATCGCCGGTCTTTGTGTCTTGAAAACTCAGGAAGAAACTGCCCGAATAGCGGTAGCGCTTGTTGTAGTTGCTGGCTGCCGACACGCCCCACGAGCCTTTAGTGTATATCTCGCCGAGGAGCTTGAGGTCCCACTTGTCGTTGATGGCAAAGTAGTAGCCGCCGTCGCGCAGGTAGAATCCGCGGTTGTTCTCGTCGCCGTATGTCGGCATGATGAAACCCGAAGAGTAGCTCTTGGTGAACGGGAAGAAACCGTAAGGTATAGCCAATGGCAATGGCACATCAGCCACAACCAGATAAGCCGGACCGAAGGTTACGTCCTTGCCCGGGCGCACCTTGCCTCGCGACAGAGCTATGTAGAAGTCAGGATGCTTCTTGTCGCACGTGGTGTAGCGTCCGTGCTGCAGATAGATGTCGCCGTTGTCATTGCGCTTTGATATTTCGCTTTGCAGGAAACCGTCCTCCTGCTGGGTGTACACTTTGGAGATAAGACCCTTCTTGGTCTTGAAGTTGAAAGCCATGGTGTCGCTCTCGTACTTGTCCTGTCCCATACTGAACACAGGCGTACCGATAAGAGCCAGCCCCGTAGAGTCGGTAGTGTCGCGTGCTCCCGTAGCGTGTACCAGCGACGAGTCGATGCTCATGTATATCTTCTCGGCAGCCAAATCCATATTCTCGTATTTCACGGTTGACTGTCCGTAGAGCTTCGCCGTCTTTGTCTTGGCGTCGTACACGAGCGAGTCGGAGGCCGAATAGTTTACGGGCGAGTTGATACCGTTGGCTCGTTGTCGGTTGATGGAGTCCAGACGTATCGAGTCGTCGATAGCGCGGTTGTGGTGATATATTGCAAGTTGCAGTGAGTCCATCTTTGTAGTGTCCACAATCTCGCGTCCCAATGAGTCGCGCAGTATGGGGGCAATGCTGTCCTTAATGGAGTCGGCAGCCACGGCAGTGGTGTCGGCAGGTGCAGTCTTGCGCACTTTCTTGCGTTGCGAGTAGGGCATATCGGCTGCAGCCATCATGAAAATGACGGCACACAAAAGAAGGGCTATGACGGTCTTGGTTCTCAATTTTGCTGTTTATTATAATATGTGATTACAAATCCGGCTCAAACAAACGTTTCATATCGCGGAAGCGGGCGAGAGTATCGCCACCGAATTTGCTTAGACTTTTCTCTGCCTGTTCAATTGTTTTCTCGCGTTCGAGGTGAGTCTTCGAGTAGAACTTGTCGGCATAGCAGATTAGTTTCTCCTCGATAGTCTCTGGCTGGAGGTCGTGATGGGGCAGAGGCAGGTTTTGCGACACGATGTCATTGAGTGTGAGTCCGGCTCCGGTGTGCCTTTCGCACACGCGTGCATAGCTTTCGGGCAGACCCTCGGCGCGCAGCATCTCGGCTCCGCACACGCCGTGTCGTATGTATGGTTCGGTGCCATGGCACTCTATACCGGGTGCGTCGACACGTATGATTCCTATGTCATGCAGCATGGCTGCATTGCGTACAAAGTCGGTGTCGATGTTTAGTTCGGGGTGCATAGCGGCTATCCGCAGCGCACGTTGCGTCACGGACTGGCTATGAGTAAGGAGGATGTGGCGCAGCGCACCGCATCCTCCATAGTATTTGTCAATTATCTGTTGGTACATATTACGATTTTACTCGTGCTCACGCTCGATGTAAGCGATTACGTCGCCCTTCGAAACCTTAGAGCCACGCTTGGCGTTTATCTCTACGATCTTGCCGCCCAAGGCTGCCGGAACCTCAACGAATTCGCCCCAAGGAGCCTGGATGTAGCAGAGTACGTCGCCCTCCTTGTATTCCTTACCGATGAAAGGCTCGACTGTAGGAGCACACTCGCCCTCGCCGGAGAATTCCCAGTAGATGTCGCCCTTGACCGGAGCAACGATGGCATCGGCCTTGGCGTGCTTGTAGGCGCTGAGCTGTTCGGGTGAAAGGTTGGCACCGAGCTTGGCATCCTTGAGCTTCTGCAGGTCGGCAAGGAAGTTCTTCTTGGCCTGTCCGCTCTTGAGGTTGCGATACTGTTCGGGGTGCATTGCAAGCTCGAAGAGTTCCTCGTCGTCCTGACCGTACTCCCATCCGTTTTCGTCCATTTCCTTGCGGAAGTCGTCGAGAGCATCAGTAAGGAGAGTGTGAGCGTCAACGTCGGTGAATTCGCGGCCCTGCTTCTTTGCAAGCTCAACGAGTTCGGGGTCGATAGTGCCAGGAATCTTGCCCGACTTGCCGAGAATCATACCCCACATCGACTCGTCCATCATCACGAAGCGGCCCTTGCCCTGCTCGATAGTGAGGAGGTTCATCAGCGCGATGTTCTTGACATACTGCGAGAATGGTGTCACCAATGGAGGATAACCTACGCGCGGCCATACATACTCTACCTCGTCGAAGAGCTTGATGAGCAGGTCGTCCATAGAGAGTTCGTCCTCGCCCTTCTTCTTGCGTACGTTGTTGATGGTGGTGCGCATACCGCCGAGGTCTGCCATCATCGATCCCATCATACCGCCGGGGAGTCCGCAACCGAGCAGAAGCGACGACATGATCTTGTTGCCGGGGTTGATGAAGTAGCCCAACCATTCGTCGATGAACTCCTGAGTGAGTGCGCGTGCCTTCATATATGCCGACATGTTGATTTCGGGAACTTCGAAGCCCTCGTTCTTCAACATGCTTATTACAGAGATTACGTCCGGATGAACCTTACCCCATGACAACGGCTCGATAGCAGTATCGATGATGTCGGCACCGTTGTTGCACACCTCAAGGATAGAAGCCATTGACAGTCCGGGACCAGAGTGGCCGTGATACTGTATGATGATTTCAGGATACTTGTCCTTGATCATCTTGGTCAGCTTGCCGAGGAATGCCGGCTGGCCGATACCTGCCATGTCCTTCAAGCAGATTTCCTCTGCTCCGGCAGCGATAACCTGGTCGGCTATGTTCATGTAATACTCCAGAGTGTGAACCGGAGAGTTAGTGATACACAGCGCACACTGCGGTGTCATGCCACCTTCCTTAGCCCACTTGATGCTGGGGATGATATTGCGAACGTCGTTCAGTCCGT
>ERZ1026901.938-NODE-938-length-19406-cov-8.600227_pt1 | contig 19406 bp, 17 predicted proteins | sample MGYA00380179_ERZ1026901 | MGnify/ENA primary metagenome ERZ1026901 (study PRJEB33269, sample SAMEA4719815) | human gut metagenome | biome: human-associated habitat; feature: organic feature; material: feces | place: Cameroon | collected 2013-10 ... | reverse complement strand
ACAGTAGAATCATTGATTACAAGAATGATTTATGGAAAAGATAATATAACGGAGTATGTTATGGCTAATCTTTATGATTTAAAAAAATTCGACCTCAATTTACTGGTCATATTTGAGTGCATTTATCAACACCTCAGCATTAGCAAAGCAGCAGAATCATTATATATAACGCCATCTGCCGTTAGTCAGTCGTTACAACGTTTACGCGCGCAATTTAATGACCCGTTATTCATCCGCTCAGGGAAAGGTATCGCGCCGACTACAACAGGGTTAAATCTGCATCACCATCTTGAGAAAAATCTCCGAGGCCTTGAACAAACGATCAATATCGTTAATAAGTCTGAGCTGAAGAAAAATTTTATTATCTACGGTCCTCAGCTTATTTCTTGTAGTAATAACAACATGCTAATCCGCTGTCTAAGACAAGATACTTCAATCGATATAGAATGCCATGACATACTGCTTTCAGCTGAAAACGCTGAAGAATTGTTAGTTCAACGCAAAGCTGACCTGGCAATTACACTGCAACCAGTAATTAGCCGCTCTGTCATCTGCATGCCGGTACATACTATTCGCAATTCTCTTATATGTAGCAACAAACATCCTCGTATTACCGATACCAGTAACTATGAACAAATTATCGCCGAAGAATTCACCTTGTTGATATCTAAATCAGCAGGGATTGACGAAATTCAAATGGACATAGATGAACGTTTTATGAACCGTAAAGTTTCATTTCGCAGTTCTTCTTTGTTGACGATAATTAATAGTATTTCTGTTACTGACTTATTGGGCATTGTGCCCACCGAACTGTACGATTTACATCGTGATTTTTTGAAGTTACAAGAGATAAAACTGGAACGACCACTTCCTACGGTTAAACTTTATATTTCCTATAACAAGGCTTCGTTGAACAACCTTGTCTTCTCACGATTCATAGATCGTTTAAATGATAGCTTCTGATTTATTACCACGGATAAATGTTATATTACGCATCAATTGATTCATTGTGTGAATATAAAATAATGTGCTCTATCTTGCTTCGTTTACCCTATAATTAGCGGATTCATCTCACAAGTCACCCAGTAACGTTCAGAGAGCGTTTTCAGATGTCTATTTATAAAATCCCTCTTCCGCTGAATATTTTAGAAGCTGCACAGGAACGTATTACCTGGACACTTAACACATTGCCCCGTGTTTGCGTTTCTTTTTCGGGGGGTAAAGATTCCGGATTAATGCTGCATCTTACCGCCGAACTTGCCAGAAAATTGGGAAAAAAAATCTGCGTTTTGTTTATCGACTGGGAAGCACAGTTCTCTTGTACCATCGACTATGTACAGTCGTTACGCGAGTTGTATACCGACGTTATTGAAGAGTTTTACTGGGTAGCACTCCCACTCAAGACGCAAAATTCCCTTTCACAATACCAACCAGAATGGCAGTGCTGGGAATCTGATGTCGAATGGGTGCGTCAGCCCCCGCAAGAAGCGATAACCGATCCTGACTTTTTCTCCTTTTACCAGCCAGGCATGACCTTCGAACAATTTGTACGTGAGTTTGCCGAATGGTTTTCACAAAAACGTCCGGCGGCGATGATGATCGGCATCCGTGCGGATGAGTCCTACAACCGTTTTGTCGCCATCGCCAGTTTAAGTAAACAACGTTTTGCCGATGATAAGCCCTGGACCACAGCCGCACCAGGCGGTCACAGCTGGTACATTTACCCCATCTACGACTGGAAAGTAGCTGATATCTGGACCTGGTATGCTAATCATAAATCCCTATGTAACCCATTGTATAATATCATGTATCAGGCAGGCGTTCCCCTGCGTCATATGCGAATTTGCGAACCTTTTGGCCCGGAGCAACGGCAAGGATTATGGCTCTATCACGTTATCGAACCGGATCGCTGGGCTGCTATGTGCGCACGAGTTAGCGGGGTAAAAAGTGGCGGCATTTACGCCGGACATGACAATCATTTTTATGGTCATCGGAAAATCCTCAAACCAGAGCATTTAGACTGGCAAGAGTATGCATTATTGCTGCTTGATAGCATGCCGGAGAAAACGGCTGAGCATTACCGCAACAAAATTGCCATTTACTTGCATTGGTATCAGAAAAAAGGTGTCGAGGTGCCACAGACCCAGCACGGGGACATTGGCGCGAAAGATATCCCCTCCTGGCGGCGAATTTGCAAGGTGTTACTGAATAACGATTACTGGTGTCGGGCATTATCATTTAGCCCAACCAAAGCGAAGAATTATCAGCGTTATAACGAACGGATAAAAGTAAAACGTCAGGAGTGGGGAATACTATGCAACAACAATTAACGCAGGATTTAACCCAATTTCTCGCCAGCTTGCCGGAAGACGATCGCATCAAAGCGATTAACGAAATCCGCCTGGCGATCCATCAGGTTAGCCCCTTTCGTGAAGAGCCAGTAGATTGTGTTCTGTGGGTTAAAAACAGCCAACTTATGCCAAATGATTACAACCCAAACAATGTGGCACCGCCCGAGAAAAAACTGTTACAAAAATCCATTGAGATAGATGGTTTTACCCAACCTATTGTGGTCACGCACACAGATAAAAATGCTCTGGAAATCGTGGATGGCTTTCACCGTCATGAAATTGGTAAAGGCTCTAACACGTTAAAAATGCGATTAAAAGGATATTTACCGGTCACCTGTCTGGAAGGAACACGTAACGAACGCATCGCCGCGACTATTCGTCATAACCGCGCTCGTGGACGCCACCAAATTACAGCCATGTCAGAAATCGTTCGTGAACTCAGCCAGTTAGGATGGGACGACAATAAAATCGGCAAAGAGCTGGGTATGGACAGCGACGAAGTGTTGCGCCTGAAACAAATTAACGGCCTGCAAGAGTTATTTGCTGACCGTCAATATTCCCGCGCCTGGACAGTAAAATAATTACAGCTGGCGCAGGCGTTCAGCTGCCGCCAGCAACGTCGATTCCTTCTTGGCAAAACAGAGACGAATGAGCTTATGGGGGAAGGGATCGGCGCAAAATACCGACAGCGGGATCGCCGCCACGCCATGCTCCCGCGTCAGCCACTGGCAAAACTCAACGTCATCCAGCGAAGAAACCGCGCTGTAATCCACCAGCAAAAAGTAAGTGCCTTCGCACGGTAAAATCTCCAGCCGACTCTCACTTAAGGCGTTCACCAGAATATCGCGCTTCTGGCGATAAAAGTCCGGTAACGCAAGGTAGTGTTCAGGTTCTGCTCGCAGCATATCGGCAAGGGCCAGCTGCGCCGGGGTATTCACCGAAAAAGTCAGATACTGATGCACTTTGCGGATCTCGGCGCTGATGGGCGCAGGCGCAACGCAATAGCCCACTTTCCAGCCGGTCATATGATAGGTCTTGCCAAACGATGACACCGCCACCGCCCGCTCACGCAGTTGCGGATGCGCCAGCACACTGGCATGGCCCTGCTGTGAAAAGTTGATATGCTCGTAAACTTCATCGCTAATGACAAAAATCTCGTGCCCGGCAATTGCCTGCCACAAAGCGGAAAAATCAGTCTGCTGCCAGACAGTAGCACTGGGGTTATGCGGGGTGTTAAGGATCACCAGTCGGGTGCGCTCGCTTAACAATGCGGCAAATTCCTGCCAGTCCACGCGAAAATGCGGTGGTTGCAGTGCAATACGTTTCACTATTCCACCCGCAAGCGTGATGGCGGGGGCGTAACTGTCATAGCTGGGATCAAAGCAAATCACTTCATCGCCATTGCGCACCAATGCAGTAATCGCTGCGTACAGCGCTTCCGTCGCCCCTGCTGTTACGGTGATATCGCTGTCGGCATCTGGTTGATAGCCATACAGCCGTTCCGTTTTCTGAACAATCACCTCGCGCAAGGCCTGCACGCCGGTCATGGGTGCGTATTGGTTTGCTCCGTGGGCAACGTGGTACGCCAGCCGTTCCTGCAAATAGCGCGGACCATCAAAATCAGGAAAGCCTTGCGACAGGTTAATCGCCTGGTGTTGCTGCGCCAGTGCGCTCATCTGGGTGAAAATAGTGGTGCCAAGTTGTGGAAGTTTGCTTTGTGGAATCAGAGGGTTATTTGTCATTTTTATTGTGCCTGACAAAGTTGCGTGTTGAAGCCACTATAACACGATGCTAGTATTTGGCAATCAAGACGTTTAGATGTCTAAATAAAACAATAAGGACAACACAACATGCCTCACAATCCTATCCGCGTCGTCGTTGGCCCTGCTAACTACTTTTCTCATCCCGGCAGTCTCAATCACCTGCATGATTTTTTCACTGATGAACAACTTTCTCGCGCAGTGTGGATCTACGGTGAACGTGCACTTGCCGCGGCGCAAACCAAACTTCCATCGGCGTTTGAACTGCCAGGAGCAAAGCATATTTTGTTTCGCGGTCATTGCAGTGAAAGCAATGTGCAACAACTGGCGGCTGAGTCCGGTGACGATCGCAGCGTGGTGATTGGCGTCGGCGGCGGCGCACTGCTCGACACCGCGAAAGCCCTCGCCCGCCGTCTCGGTCTGCCGTTTGTTGCCGTTCCAACGATTGCCGCTACCTGCGCTGCCTGGACACCACTCTCTGTCTGGTACAACGATGCCGGACAGGCGCTACATTATGAGATTTTTGACGACGCCAATTTTATGGTGCTGGTGGAACCGGAGATAATCCTCAATGCGCCGCAAGAATATCTGCTGGCAGGAATCGGTGACACGCTGGCGAAATGGTATGAAGCGGTGGTGCTGGCTCCTCAGCCAGAAACGCTGCCGCTAACCGTGCGGCTGGGAATCAATAATGCGCAGGTCATTCGCGACGCCTTGTTAAACAGTAGCGAACAGGCGCTTGCCGATCAGCAAAATCAGCAGTTAACGCAATCATTTTGCGATGTGGTCGATGCGATTATCGCCGGAGGCGGAATGGTCGGTGGTCTGGGCGATCGTTTTACGCGTGTGGCGGCGGCCCATGCCGTGCATAACGGTCTGACCGTTTTGCCGCAAACCGAGAAGTTTCTCCACGGCACCAAAGTCGCCTACGGAATTCTGGTGCAAAGCGCCTTGCTGGGTCAGGATGATGTGCTGGCGCAATTAACCGGGGCGCATCAGCGTTTTCATCTGCCGACCACGCTGGCGGAGCTGGAAGTGGATATCAATAATCAGGCAGAGATCGACAAAGTGATTGCGCACACCTTGCGTCCGGCGGAATCCATTCATTACCTGCCGGTCACGCTGACACCAGATACGTTGCGTGCAGCGTTCGAAAAAGTGGAATCGTTTAAAGTCTGACGTACAGATTTAGCAGCAGCGCGCGCCACCTTTTCCACCGTAGCGCGCGTCCTGCCGCTCACGGAAAAACTCCTCGTAGGTCATCGGCGTTTGATCGGGATGGTTAACCCGCATATGTTCGACATAGTTGTCGTAATCGGGCATACCAATCATCAGCTTCGCTGCCTGACCTAAATATTTTCCGGCTTTTGCCAGTGAATCAAACATCAATACCTCCGGTAATCAGATTGCTGAGAGAGTGCATTAATAGCTATCAACGCGCTCGGTCAGTCCCCTCGCCCCACCGGGGAGAGGGTTAGGGTGAGGGGGAATCCTAGGCACTACGCCAACATCCCCCTCACTCTGACTTTAGTGCGCGCCTTTCGCCTGCGCCACGATCTCCTCGACATTTTCCGGCATTGGCTCATACGGCGTTTCTTTCGCCGTTGGCTTCGGCTCTTTCAATGCCGCCAGTGCCGTCTTAATCGAGAACAGCGCCAGAACCACCACGACCACCATAAAGAAGATGGTTAACCCGGCATCCAGACGGTTGTTGAACACCAGTTGCGCCAGTTGTGACTCAGTATACTGCGACGGAATATTGCCGCTGTCGATCATTGCCTGGAACTTGTTAGCAATCGCCAGGAAACCGACTTTCGCATCCGGGCTAAACGCTTTCTGCCAGCCTGCGGTCAGGGTACAAATCAGCAGCCAGGCCGTTGGTACCAGCGCCACCCAGGCGTAACGTTGACGTTTCATTTTGAACAACACCACGGCACAGAGCATCAGCGCCATCCCTGCCAGCATCTGGTTGGCAATACCAAACAGCGGCCACAGAGTGTTAATACCGCCCAGCGGATCGACCACGCCCTGATGCAGGAAGTAGCCCCACGCCAGCACGCACAGCGCCGTTGCCAGCAGGTTAGCAGGCAGTGAATCGGTCCGTTTCAGACCCGGAGAAACCACGCCCAGCAGATCCTGCAACATAAAGCGCGCAGCACGCGTACCTGCATCCACCGCCGTCAGAATAAACAGTGCTTCAAACAGAATGGCGAAGTGATACCAGAACGCCACATCCATCATGCCGCCCAGCGCACCGTGCAGAATGTAGGCCATCCCCACCGCCAGCGTCGGCGCACCGCCCGCACGGGAAATGATCGACTGTTCACCCACTTCGCTGGCAATCTGATTTAACGTATCTGGCGTAATGCTAAAGCCCCAGCTACTCACTACCTGCGCAGCAGATGCCACTACATCCGCCGTCCCCGCCGGAGCCAGCACCGCCATCGGGCTGTTCATCGCGAAGTACACGCCCGGATCGATGATACAGGCAGAAACCAGTGCCATAATCGCCACGAAGGATTCCATCAACATCCCGCCGTAGCCGATAAAGCACGCCTGACCTTCGTTCGCCAGCATCTTCGGTGTGGTGCCGGAAGAGATCAGCGCATGGAAGCCAGACACCGCGCCACAGGCGATAGTAATAAACAGGAACGGGAACAGATTACCGGTCCATACCGGGCCAGTGCCATCTACAAACTTGGTCAGCGCAGGCATGGTCAGCGTCGGACGCATAATCAAAATGCCTACCGCCAGACCGACGATAGTCCCGATTTTCAGGAAGGTAGAGAGGTAGTCACGCGGAGCCAGCAGCAACCACACCGGCAGAACCGCCGCCACAAAACCGTAACCCACCAGCATCCAGGTCAGCTGCACGCCGGTAAAGTCAAAGTACGGTGCCCAGGTCGGGCTTTCTGCCACCCAGCCGCCAGAGATAATGGCGAAAATAAGGAATACCAGGCCAATCACCGACACTTCCCCAATGCGGCCTGGACGCAGATAGCGCAGGTAAATCCCCATGAACAGCGCCAGCGGAATGGTGAACGCAACGGTATACGTTCCCCACGGGCTATGAGTCAGGGCTTTCACCACGATCATCGCCAGTACTGCAAGAATAATGACCATGATCATAAAGCAGGCCACCAGCGCAATCACCCCGGCGGTTGGCCCCATCTCTTCTTTAACCAGCTCGCCCAGCGAGCGACCGTCACGGCGCGTGGAAACAAACAGCACCATAAAATCCTGCACCGCACCGGCGAGAACCACCCCGGCAAGTAGCCAGATCATCCCCGGTAGGTAGCCCATTTGCGCCGCCAGTACCGGCCCCACCAACGGGCCTGCTCCGGCAATGGCCGCAAAATGGTGACCGAACAGCACTTTCTTGTCCGTCGGCACATAGTCCAGCCCGTCGTTATGGCGCACCGCTGGCGTCATACGCGTCGGGTCAACCGCCAATACATTTTTGGCAATATAAAGACCATAAAAACGGTAAGCGATCAGATAGATACAGACCGACGCTACCACAATCCACAGCGCGTTGATCTGTTCCCCACGATTTAAAGCAATGTATCCCAGAGCAAATGCTCCCATTACAGAGAGCACTGTCCAGACGAGGTATTTCCCTGATTTGTTCATAGTTGTTATCCGTGTGCGTGTCCATAGAGATGTTACATTTTGTTTCTATAACATCTTTGTGCAATTTAACAACACGGCAACTATGTAAATCGGAGTTGAAACCAATATTTAACTTAACAATGTTAACTTGATCACTTCGTTAACTGAGTTTTCCTGCAATCTCATTTAATTCTGTCGGGTTCATCCCAAAACCGCCGTACCCAGCCGACAAGTACAGCAACGCCGCCCCTGCTCATCGAAAACAACGATTTCCCAGCTCTGATTTTGCCGCCCAAGATGCAGCGGCTGGCAGACGCCGCGTACCTTTCCCTCAGACACTGGGCGATGATGTGTGGCGTTAAGCTCCGTGCCCACCACGCACTGTCCGTCGCGAGTCATCATAAATCCGGCCATCGATCCCAGGGTTTCCGCCAGCGCCGCCGACGCGCCGCCATGCAGCAGGCCAAACGGCTGATGAGTACGGGTATCAACCGGCATTTCGGCTTCCAGCACATCATCGCCCAGACGGGTATACACAATTCCAAGATGCGCCACCATTGTGTTATCGCTGGTGGCGTTCAGTTCGTCGAGCGTTAAATGGCGTTTCCAGATCATGCTTATGCCCCCAGTGTTGAGCCGCCATCTACCACAATATCCTGTAGGGTGATATGGCTTGCGAGGTCAGAGGCGAGGAACAAAATCGTGTTGGCGATCTCTTGTGGACGGGCGATTTTCCCCAGTGGAATGCCGAGTTTAAACTGCTCGCCAAAGCCGCGAATACGCTGCTCTTCGGCGTCATCACTCACCCACAGCGTGCGTTGCATATCGGTGTCGGTGGACCCCGGGGAAACCACATTACAGCGCACACCGCTACCCGCCAGTTCCAGCCCGACGCTCAACGCCAGGCTTTTCAGCGCCGCTTTCGACGCACCGTAAGCACTCATACCAATACGCGGCGTGTGTGCAGCGTCGGACGCCACAGTAACAATCGCCCCGCCCCGCTGACGGCGAAACTGGTTCATGGTCTGCTGGAACAAGTTAAATGCGCCACCGACGTTGACCGAAAAAGTCTGCTGCCAGTCCTCTTTACTGAGCTGATCGGTCGCGCCCATGCGCAAAATTCCCGCCGCATTGACCAGCACGTCCAGTCGCTCCGTTTGCGCTAACAGTCGCTGACACACTTGCGCCACCTGCGCAGCGTCGGCTACATCCATTACTTCGGTCGCAAAGGGATATTGCTCCAGAGTGAACGCTTGATCAAAACCTGTAACTTTCGCTCCGGCCTCAACAAATGCCAGCGCCGTGGCGTAGCCAATACCTTTCCCCGCACCGGTTACCCAGACATTTTTGCCGCTGAAATCCATCATTTCACCTCGCGGGAGAGTAGCTTCCACCAGGCATCGATGGTCGGATTTTTCGCCAGCATGACAAAATCGATATCGCCATGCACTTTGCGCCAGCGCGCCGCCAGCGCCATCATGCGCACCGAATCCAGACCGTAATCAATTAGGTTGTCGTCATCGAACGGCTCATCGGACTCGTCCAGCAACGGCAAGATCACCTCACGCAGCGCCGATTTGCTGGCGGGGATAGGTACTGGCAGCAATTCTTCGGTCATCACCACCCGGCCAGAACGTCCGGCCACATATTTCAGCGACATCAAATGCTCGTCACGGCTGAAATCGGCCAGCGCATCTGCCACCATAAACGGTTTAATATCGCGCATAAATGCGTCGGTTGCGGTGGTCATACAGCCAATGTGGGCGTACACCCCGGTTATAATCAGTTGGTTACGTCCACTCTCTTTGAGCATTTGTTCCAGCGGAGAACGATGAAACGCGCTGTAGCGCCACTTCACCAACACCGTGTCGTCGGCATCTGGCGTCAGGCGATCCACCACCTTTTGCTGTTCCGGTGAACGGGTCAGGCCCGGCCCCCACATATCATTCAACAGCGCCCGATCTTCATCGCTCTGCTCTTTCGGCTGGGCGGTGTAATAAACCGGGATATTGTGCTGTTTGCAGTAGTCGCGTAGTGCCGCAATATTCGCGATCACCTGCTCCATCATCGGGCAGTTCTCGCCCCAGAAGCTAACAAAATAGTCCTGCATATCATGGATTAACAACGCGGCACGTTGCGGCTCAAAGGCCCAGTTGACTTTATTGTGCGGAATATCGTGAGACTCCGGCAGTGCGTAAGCCTGTAATTTTGGAATAGCCATCGTGTTCTCTCCTTCAGGCTGATGCGCGTGACGCCAGCCACTGACGTAATTGTTTTTTATCGACTTTCCCGACCGCCGTCAGCGGAAGTGAATCTACACACTCCACGCGATCCGGTAATTTAAATTCGGCAATACCCTGTTCACGCAGGAAACGACGCACCTGTACCGCACGCAGTGGTTCTTTTACCACCAGATAAGCACAGCTTTTTTCGCCCATCAGCTCATCTTCCATGCTCACCAGTGCGGCGTAGATCACTGCCGGATGGCGCAGTAACAGGTTTTCGATCTCTTCGGCAGCGATCTTCTCGCCGCCACGGTTGATCTGATCTTTCTCGCGCCCCTGCACGGTGATGTACCCCTCTGGATCAATAGAGATCAGATCGCCGGAACAGTAAAAACCGTTGGCATCAAAGGCGCTGGCATTGTGCTGTGGACTTTTGTAATAGCCGCGGAAGGTGTACGGCCCGCGCGTCATCAGGCGTCCAACCTCCCCTTGCGGCAGTGGATTTCCGTCAGCATCGGCAACCCACACTTCATCATCCGGACACATTGGATAGCCCTGGGTATGGATAATTTTTTCCGCGCTATCATCAAGACGGGTGTAGTTCACCAGCCCTTCCGCCATGCCGAATACCTGCTGTAACTGGCAGCCAATCTCTGCGGGAATACGCGCCGCAAGCGTGGCAGAAAGACGTGCGCCACCGACCTGTAACAGTTTCAGCGAGGCAAGCTGCGCCCGGCTTTCGCCTTCAGCCAGTGCCTGCAACCACAGGCTGACTGCTGGCGGCACCAGCGCGGTGACGTTCACCTGATGTTTTTCAATCAATGGGAAACAAAGCGTGGCGCTGGGGTCGGCAGCCAGAACGACAGTGCCGCCAGCGAGAAATACCCCCAACGATCCCGGCGAACTCATGGCGTAGTTATGAGCCGCCGGGATCGCGCACAGGTAGCGCGTTTGTTGCGTGAACTGACAAATCTCGACGCTACGACGCACGCTGTAGTAGTAGTCGTTATGAGTGCGCGGGATCAGTTTCGGTGTGCCGGTGGTGCCGCCGGAAAGCTGGAAATAGGCCACTTCATCGGCAGGTGACGGTGTGGCAGTAAAATCCTCTGCCGGATGGTTAATCGCATCCTGCAAGTTATGCTCACCGCTGTCGTTCAGCAGCTGCACCACGCGAATGGAGGAGTGCTCTGCAACAAATGTATTGAGGAAATCATCCCCGCTAAACAGCGCATGTTGGCGATCGGCAATCAGTAACACCGGTTTAATCTGGCTGGCGTATGCGTTCATTTCACTACGCTGATGACTGAACAGCGCCAGTACCGGTGCAACGCCCAGTTTTAACAGCGCAAAAAAGGTAATATACAATTCAGCGACGTTACCCAGTTGTACCAGTGCGGTTTCACCGGGTTTAATGCCCTGACGACGCAAGCTACAGGCGAGATTATCCGCCGCCTGATTCAGTTCCCGGTAACTCAACTGACGCTCGCCGTCGATGACCGCGATGCTGTCGCTTGCGGCATGACGGGTCAGAATGTCGGTCAGCGGCAAATCCTGCCAGTAGCCTTTTTCCCGATAGCGACGGGCAAACTCTTCCGGCCAGCGGGTGAATGGAATGCTCATCCTCGCTCCTTAATGCAATCCAAAAACGTTCAACATGGTAGAAAGTTTGACGCCCGTTTCGCGCCATTCACCCAACGGTGAGGACGCAGGCACAATCCCCGCTCCGGCAAACAGACGCACCTGATTTTCCCGCAGCTTCGCGCAGCGGATGGTCACCACCCACTCGCCGTTACCTTCGCTGTCACACCAACCCACAATGCCGCCAAACAGTTCGCGGTCGAACGGTTCCAGCTCAGCAATCACCTGGGTCGCGGCCTGATGCGGGAAACCGCTCAGCGCGGGGGTCGGATGCAGCAGACAGGCCAGAGTCAATGCATTTTCTTGCGAATTCGCTTTGCCTTCAAAGGGTGTTGCGAGATGCCACAGCGTCGGCGTGGTGATCAATTGTGGGGAGGATGGAACGTGTAACTCACTACTGCGTTCGCGCAGTACCTCTTTCATCGCCTGAGTCACCAGTTCATGTTCATGGCGATCTTTTTCTGACGCCAGCAGACGATTACCCGCTTCGCGATCAAGCACGTCATCCGGCTGACGACGCGCGGAACCGGCTAACGGAATCGAGCTAAAACGCTCGCCGTCTTTACGTAGCAGCAGTTCCGGGCTGGCTCCCAGCAGGACGCCACCATCAGCTAACGGCACATGGAAGTTGTAACTAACCGGGTTTTGCGCAATCAACCGTTCCAGCAATACGCCACTATCAATGGCGGCGTCAGTGGTGATATCAATCAACCGTGACAACACCACTTTGTCGACTTGCGGCGTGGCGGTAAGTGCGGCGGCGCGGGCAACCATCTGTTCAAACGTAGTTTGTTCCGGAATTGCCTGACGTTCCACCACGTTCAGCGACTGGCTGCGAGTAAAACGGCGGGCTGAAGTCTGTTTTTCCTGCCGGGAGAACGACTGCCAGGATTCGGGAATATACAGCGACGAAGGCTGACGTGGATCGAAGGGAATCGCCCCAACCATCACCGGATTTTTAATGCCCTGCGCTTTGGCATCGGCAAACAGCGCGGTGAGTTTTTGCTGGAAGGGACTGTCGGGCGAATCCCCGTTCACAGCCGGTTCATCAAAGCGGGCGAAACATCCTGACGTCGTAAAACTGCGGTACGGCGACATAAAGAAAAAGCGATTGGGCGCAAGTGTTGCCATGGTCTGCTGTACTTCCTCAGCCAGTGACGTATCCATATCATCCTCCACAAAATGATAAAGGCTTTAATAATGATTATCATTTATATTTTCGGTCGCTAACCTAAAAGCAAACGAGCACTATGTCAACTCTTGAGGTAATGCAATCTGCAAGTCGGGGTTGCATCTGCTTGTGGTTACAATGAAAATGAGAAGCATTAACTTCATTAATAACAGGAAGCTGATTTGTGAGACTCGCCCCGCTCTACCGCAACGCCCTTCTTTTAACTGGAATTTTGCTTTCAGGAATATCCGCAGTTCAGGCTGCCGACTGGCCGCGTCAGATTACTGACAGTCGTGGTACTCATACCCTGGAAAGCCAGCCGCAACGTATTGTTTCCACCAGCGTCACCCTGACCGGCTCACTGCTGGCGATTGATGCACCAGTGATCGCCAGCGGCGCGACCACGCCGAATAACCGCGTAGCGGATGACCAGGGTTTTTTACGCCAGTGGAGTAAGGTAGCGAAAGAACGCAAACTGCAACGTCTCTATATCGGCGAACCGAACGCCGAAGCAGTAGCGGCACAAATGCCAGATCTGATTTTAATTAGCGCGACCGGCGGCGATTCAGCGCTGGCGCTATACGATCAGCTTTCCACTATCGCACCAACGTTAATCATCAATTACGACGATAAAAGCTGGCAGTCGCTGTTAACGCAACTTGGCGAAATTACCGGGCATGAGAAACAAGCGGCAGAGCGGATTGCACAGTTTGATAAGCAACTGGTGGCGGCGAAAGAGGAAATCAAATTACCGCCGCAGCCGGTCACTGCCATTGTCTATACCGCCGCTGCACACAGTGCCAATCTCTGGACGCCTGAATCAGCACAAGGCCAGATGCTGGAACAACTCGGCTTTACGCTGGCCAGGTTGCCCGCAGGCTTAAACGCCAGCCAAAGCCAGGGCAAACGCCATGACATCATTCAGCTTGGTGGGGAAAATCTGGCGGCAGGGTTAAATGGCGAGTCGCTATTCCTGTTCGCCGGTGATCAGAAAGACGCCGATGCGATTTATGCCAATCCACTGCTCGCGCACCTGCCTGCAGTACAAAACAAGCAGGTTTATGCGCTGGGAACCGAGACGTTCCGACTGGATTACTACAGCGCCATGCAAGTGCTGGATCGGCTTAAGGCGCTGTTCTAAGCATTAACTGTCAGACGCTGTCACCTGCGGCGGCGTCTGGCGAAAACGACGCAACTCTACCAGTACCAGCAACAACAACACGCCGATAATCAACAAACCAAAACCACTCGCGCTTGCGGAGGCCACCGGCGTCATCATCGCTCCCAGACCGCCCAACAGCGCTGCGCCTATAGCATCGCCCGTCACGTTTTGTGCCGTCCACAAACCGTTAATCCGCCCTAACATCGCTTCCGGGGTTTGCGTTTGCAGCATTGTGTATTGCAGCAACGAACTAACCGCGCTCAACCAGCCGAACAGCGCCAGACAAACCACGCCTAAAATCCACATCGGCATCAGGCCAAACAAACCAATGGCGAGGAACGATCCCAGCGTGGAGAGCAGCATCAATAACCCTGGTCGCGCACTATGTGCCAGCTTCCCGCTGGTTAACGCGCCAATAGCTGCACCGAGCGGGATCGCCGCATAGAGAAAACCAATCTGTGCCGCCGACATCTGCCAGTTGTCAGCCAGCGCCGGATACAGTACCCGTACCGCGCTCGCCATCGTCAATAAACCCCCCAGCAGCGCAATCCCTCCCACCAGCGGGCTGGCAAGCAGAAAACGAAATCCTGCCAGTAATGATTTCAACGGATGCTCACGCGGTTGCGGTGGCGGAGGTAGCGCCGGAAGGCTTAACAACGGTAGCAAGGTAATAAACGTGCCCGCCGCCGCCAGCCCGTAGTTCCAGGCTACGCCGCCAGTCGCCAGCAGTAAGCCGCCAATCATGGGCGAAATTACCGATCCCAGCCGCACGGTCAACATGGTGATTGCCCCGGCCTGCATTAAATTTTCACGCCCAACTAATGCCGGAGTCGCCGCCAGAAGCGCCGTAACGCCAAGTGACGCGAAAAAGCCATCCCATAATCCGAGTAAATAGATTGCCAGCAAAGACGGCTCCGGCAGCAACGCGTTCAGGCACAGACCAATGAAGCCAATGCCACAGGTGCCGCGCGCCAGCAAAATCACTTTTTTGCGCTCATAGCGATCCGCCAGCACACCGCCGACCATCAAGCCGACAAACATCGCCCCGCCGGTCAGCGTCACCGAAAGACCCACCTGCCAGGTAGAATGCGTCATCATCTGGATCTGCACTGGCACCGCGACGCCGAGCAAACCCAGAGAAACAATAGAGATAAAACGAGCGAGGAATACTGCGCGAAACGCCGGGTGCGTTTTCAACAGGCTGAGGTTAAGCAGCCAGGATTGTTTATTCATTACAATGCCTTGCCATCAAATATTTTAAATACCTATTCTTAGGCTGCACATGCTAACATATCCAAATAAGATCGATAACGATAATTAATTTCATTATCATGGAAGTTCGTATGTCTGGTTCTGTTGCCGTGACACGCGCCATTGCCGTGCCCGGATTGCTGTTATTACTGATTATCGCGACGGCATTAAGCCTGCTCATTGGAGCAAAATCACTCCCCGCTTCCGTAGTGCTGGAGGCCCTCTCCGGCACCTGCCAGAGCGCCGACTGCACCATCGTGCTCGACGCGCGACTGCCGCGTACCCTTGCCGGTTTACTGGCAGGCGGCGCGCTTGGCCTTGCCGGGGCGTTAATGCAAACCCTCACCCGAAACCCACTTGCCGACCCCGGCTTGCTTGGCGTGAACGCCGGGGCCAGCTTTGCCATTGTGCTGGGCGCGGCGCTGTTTGGTTACTCATCCGCGCAGGAACAACTGGCGATGGCCTTCGCCGGGGCGCTGGTGGCCTCGTTGATTGTTGCCTTTACTGGCAGCCAGGGCGGTGGGCAGTTAAGTCCGGTGCGTTTAACTCTGGCGGGCGTGGCGCTGGCGGCAGTGCTGGAAGGGCTGACCAGCGGCATCGCCCTGCTTAATCCCGACGTCTACGATCAACTGCGTTTCTGGCAAGCCGGTTCGCTGGATATTCGTAATTTACACACCTTAAAAGTGGTGCTGATCCCTGTGCTGATCGCCGGAGCAACTGCGCTATTACTGAGCCGCGCACTGAACAGTTTAAGCCTCGGCAGTGACACCGCGACGGCGCTGGGCAGTCGCGTAGCACGCACGCAGTTGATTGGGCTGCTGGCGATTACCGTGCTTTGTGGTAGTGCGACGGCGGTAGTTGGCCCGATTGCCTTTATTGGCCTGATGATGCCGCATATGGCGCGCTGGCTGGTAGGTGCCGATCATCGCTGGTCGCTGCCCGTCACGCTGCTTGCCACACCTGCCCTGCTGCTGTTTGCCGATATTATCGGGCGGGTGATTGTTCCCGGCGAACTGCGCGTTTCTGTAGTCAGTGCCTTTATTGGCGCACCAGTGCTGATCTTCCTTGTACGACGTAAAACGCGAGGTGGCGCATGATTTACGTCTCTCGTCGATTAATTATCACCTGTCTGCTGTTGCTAATAGCTTGTGTGATGGCAAGCGTGTGGGGATTACGCAGCGGTGCCGTCACGCTGGAAACCTCTCAGGTATTTGCCGCGCTGATGGGTGACGCACCGCGCAGTATGACAATGGTGGTCACCGAATGGCGTTTACCGCGGGTACTAATGGCACTGTTGATTGGTGCGGCACTGGGCGTCAGCGGCGCGATTTTTCAGTCGTTGATGCGTAACCCACTCGGCAGCCCTGACGTAATGGGCTTTAACACCGGAGCGTGGAGCGGCGTGCTGGTGGCGATGGTGCTGTTTGGTCAGGACCTGACGGCTATCGCGCTGGCAGCAATGGCGGGCGGCATTATCACTTCGCTGCTGGTCTGGCTGCTTGCCTGGCGTAACGGTATCGACACCTTTCGGTTGATTATTATCGGCATCGGTGTTCGCGCCATGCTGGTGGCCTTTAATACCTGGCTGTTGCTGAAAGCGTCATTAGAAACGGCGCTAACAGCGGGTTTGTGGAATGCCGGATCGCTCAATGGCCTGACGTGGGCAAAAACCTCGCCCTCCGCGCCCATCATTATATTGATGCTAATTGCCGCCGCCTTGCTGGTAAGGCGGATGCGCTTGCTGGAGATGGGCGATGACACCGCGTGTGCGTTAGGCGTCAGCGTCGAACGTTCGCGGCTGTTAATGATGCTGGTCGCCGTAGTACTTACCGCAGCTGCCACTGCCCTGGCGGGGCCGATTTCCTTTATTGCTTTAGTTGCGCCACACATTGCCCGCCGCATCAGCGGCACCGCTCGCTGGGGTCTAACCCAGGCAGCGCTGTGCGGTGCGCTGTTACTGCTGGCAGCCGATCTCTGTGCTCAACAACTGTTTATGCCGTATCAACTTCCGGTTGGCGTCGTTACCGTCAGCCTCGGCGGTATTTACCTTATCGTCTTGTTAATTCAGGAGTCTCGCAAAAAATGACCGAATCAGTAGCCCGTTTGCGTGGCGAACAGTTAACCCTGGGATATGGCAAATATACCGTTGCGGAAAATCTGACTGTAGAAATTCCTGATGGTCACTTCACGGCAATTATCGGGCCAAATGGCTGCGGTAAATCCACGTTGCTGCGTACCTTAAGCCGCCTGATGACGCCTGCTCACGGGCATGTCTGGCTGGATGGCGAGCACATTCAACATTACGCCAGTAAAGAGGTCGCACGCCGGATTGGTTTACTGGCGCAAAACGCCACCACGCCGGGAGATATCACCGTGCAGGAGCTGGTGGCGCGTGGGCGATACCCGCATCAACCGCTGTTTACCCGCTGGCGCAAAGAAGATGAAGAAGCGGTAACGAAAGCGATGCAGGCCACGGGAATAACTCATCTGGCAGATCAAAGCGTGGATACCCTTTCTGGCGGACAACGCCAGCGAGCGTGGATCGCGATGGTGCTGGCCCAGGAAACGGCAATTATGCTACTCGACGAACCCACCACCTGGCTGGATATCAGTCATCAGATTGATTTGCTGGAATTGTTAAGCGAACTGAACCGCGAGAAAGGCTATACCCTGGCGGCGGTACTGCACGATCTTAATCAGGCCTGTCGGTACGCTAGCCATTTGATTGCATTACGTGAAGGGAAAATTGTCGCTCAAGGAGCACCAAAAGAGATAGTCACTGCTGAACTGATTGAGCGTATTTATGGTTTGCGTTGCATGATCATTGACGATCCGGTAGCCGGAACTCCGCTTGTGGTGCCGCTCGGACGAACGGCACCTTCAACCGCGAAGATTTAAACTAAGTGGTCTGCCATCATGGCATCCTGTTTTCTGGATGCCATGGCATGGCGCAACAGCACGCTACCACAAGCCACCATACCGCCGATCAACGCAGAAAGGATCACGATAATCGCCTTACCCGGCCCGTCTTTTTTCACTGGCAATGACGGGCTTAACTGATATTTAAACGGCGTAAAATTCACATCGTTGATATTTGCTTTTGTTAGCTGCTCAACAAGATACTGACGATTACGTAATTCACCGTTCAGTTCCGCAACGTCAGTAACCGCTTTTTCAATTTCCAGTTTGCGTTCAATACCGTCTGCGCCGAGAGAAATAGAGAAATCGGGGTCATCTTTAACGGCCTGACCATTACTGTAAACGGGCTTTTTAATTCCTGCCGCGTTGGCAATGTCGAGTGAATAATTGAGGCGCTGAATGTTTGCATCAAGTTGATTTTTCGTTTTAATGCGATCCTGAGCCAGTTTTTCTTTTTCAAACTGGGTTTTGATCTCCAGTTTATTACGGACGTTTTCTATCGACTCTTTCACCACCAATGCAGAGATATAATCGATATACCCGCTCAAAACGGTCTGCGCCTCTTCACTGGTTGGCGCGGTAAAACTTAGCGTCCAGGAGGCATACAGTGACGGTTCATCTTTTTTCTTACTGGCATTGTCATCAACCGCTTTCATTTTTTCGCTCAATGCGACGATAGCGCGATGCAAATCCAGTTCGTCGATTTTCGCCTCTTTTAATTGGTCCATCACATAAGGTGATGAGCGCAGGTACTCTTCCAGTAAGCTAACAGACTGAAACTTCTTGATAAACAGGTTAAATGCTTCTGTACGATCAATTTTGATATCCAGATCCAGCACACGAAGCTTAGTGAATGTTTTCTCAAGCGCCTGCCACTGAACAGGTTCTGGAGGCGTGACAACCGCCGCGCTGGTCCATTTTTGCGGCAGGATGAAAGAGATCAGTAAACCTGCGCAGACAAACGCAAAAACGACCGCCATGACCGTTTTTTTGGCCCGCCATAAAACTTCAATTAGATTAAGTAAATCAATTTCATTATTACTGGGCGACGCCAGAGGATACTCGGGAAAATGAGCGTCACTTCCCTGTTTAATATTCAGTGATGACATGGGGTATAACCTGAAAATGAGTCCAATAGGGGGAAATCTCCACGGCGCTCACTTTACCAGTTGGTGAGAATTATCCGAAGCTGAAGTTTGTAAATTCCTCCCACTGAATGCAACATTCACTCTATTTAAGAGAAATAACCAGCAAACTTATAAATTAAACAAATGATTAACCCATAATTATTTCCTGTAATTATGGGTTAATAGATAA
>ERZ1026901.936-NODE-936-length-19455-cov-7.977887_pt1 | contig 19455 bp, 38 predicted proteins | sample MGYA00380179_ERZ1026901 | MGnify/ENA primary metagenome ERZ1026901 (study PRJEB33269, sample SAMEA4719815) | human gut metagenome | biome: human-associated habitat; feature: organic feature; material: feces | place: Cameroon | collected 2013-10 ... | reverse complement strand
TTATTATAGAAAGGAATAAAAAATTATGGGCAAAATTATATTAAAAGACAAAACCGAGTTCGAGATCTCAGATGGTGCGAGTCTCGGCAATATTCAGATTCAATCGGCAGATTTTGCCGGAATCGAAACAATCACGAAAGCGTTTTCCGTGGACAATCTTGCAAAAGTGACATTCACCCACAACGGGGAAGTGTCTGGGGAATACACCAATCTGAAATCCGATGGGTTTACATATATGCCGAACGTGGGAGAAGATGGTGCTGAAGATGGTACATACACCGTAACGGTCAGCTTGAGGACTAAGACTGAGATGGAGAAAGCCATCGATGAACTTAAAGCCGGACATGAAGCAAACGCAGAAGCAATCGAAGAACTGGCAAGCATTACCGCAGGAAGTGAGGTGTAGGATATGGTTAAGTTTTATGTAAGACGTATTCTGGTAGACAAGAAAATGACGATTGATGAAGTGCCGATGCGTTGGCGCGCAAAAGTGCAAGAAGAGATTGAGAAACAGCTTTCCGCTTCTCTTCAATGACATTTCTTGTCGAAACTTGCGACCGAAAAATGTTGAAATCATGCATATTGCAGTGATACTATGAACTTGTCCGAAAGGACACTTCAAGTTCTGGCATGGGTGGGGTTTGGCATGACTCCGCCCATATTTGGGGATTGACTATATAGAACACACGTTCTATAATATTTGTATCGCTACATAGGGCACATGATTGGGGGTTTTGAGGTTGGGAGAAGAATACTACAAAAATGAAATCATTAAACTTATCGAAAAATGCGACAATTTGCATTGGTTAAAAACCATATATGCATACATAAGCAACTTATTAAAATAGGAAAAGAGCCAAGGGTCTGCGCATTGCCCTTGGCTCTTTTTTACTTTTTGTCTGAAATCATATCTACTAAATTTTCTAAGGCTGTCCAATCGCTTTCGCTTAATTTGCACAGTGCAGAAACAAGTCGATACTTAAAGTTTTCATCACCTAATCTTTGGATTTCTCCAAGCATTGCTGAAATCTGTTCGTCTTTTGAAAGCTCAACAAACATTTTCCCGTTTCCGGTGCGAAGCCAATCTTCGTTGACATTAAATTTTTCGCATATATCAAAAATTGTTCTGTCGGACGGTTTTTTTGCTCCTGTTTCAATTTGCGCTATAAAATTTCTCGAAAGACCAATTTTTGAGGAAAACTCTTCTTGCGTTAATTCCAATCGACTCCTTAATTCCTTAATTCTTTCATTCACTATTTTCCCTCCTTTCATATATACTATATAACAAAAATGTCCCCTAGTCAACAAAAAAGTATTGACAAAACGTTTCTAGGGGACTATACTCTGTTTACAAGGTCAACAGAACCTTGAAAATCAAAGAAAGAGGTGAGAAAAATTAAGATGTTGCATTACAGCATCCTAGATGCGATACCAATAACCATATTTGTTGTGGCTACGTGCTCAATGTCATATTGGCATGGAAAATCAGAACATGGTCTTGGTATACCGGGGCTTATTTATACTATAGTTTTGGGAACATTAGGTCAGATTCTTGTAGGATTTTTCCCAATGATATTGCCGTAGACGATAGCAATTTTTCCGATTCGTCTTTGTTACGATTTACAACGGATTCATTCAGTTTCTTGAATTGTTCCCAATATTCTTCCGGAGCATACAGGAAAAGCTGATTGTAATATCGCATGTATTCTACTTTTTCAGATTGGTAATCGGCTACGATCTGCTTGGAAGCCGACTCTAAAAAAGAACTAAATACGGATTCTTGTTTCTGATAATAGGAAAGTTGCTTTTTATAATGCAATTCAAGTTTTCGTATTTTTGAGTTGTGATAGTTATTTAGTATCGTGACAATGACAGGCGAAACGATGGCTACGACAAGTGTTATGCCGGAGATCACATAAGACCAATCAAAATTATTTGAGTTTAACATGAATAACCTCCAAAAATTATATTTTACCAATTATATCACAGAAAGGAAGTGATTGCATGAGTGAAAAGGAAAAACGCGTTGTCGAAAAACTTCGTGATGCCATTCCGAATATGACAGATTTTCAGAAAGGATATGTCCTTGGAATGGTAGAGAGTTCTGCTTCAAAAAACAGTGAGCAGGAAGAAGAAAATAACGAAAGGAGCAAAAATGAAACACAAACCACAAAAAATTGAGATCAAGCCAAGAAAAGAGGGCGAGCCACCGTCAAGCGTTCATCTTTTTGTAGATGGACATGAAATCAAAGGAATTAGAAAACTTGATTTCTCTGTAGAGCCAAACGATTTTCCACATTTGGTGATTGATTTACAGGCATTTAATTTGACTGTTGATGCCGTTTGCTTGATATATCAGGAAAAAATCGGGGCAATTAATCTACAGATTGCAGACGAAGAAATTCCCCGAACGTGAGATTTTAAGTCCGGGGAATAATGGTTACATCTTTTCGCCAACAAAAATATTGTTTGATGAAAGGACAGAGCAACTTGATTGACTGCAAATATTGCCGTCACGCTTGTATTTGCAATCATAAGTACCACAGTATTCTTCTGATGATTCAGTAGTTTTGCTTTCGACAACATTGACCTTAACTTGATAATCAGAACGCTGTTGCTCACAATAACCATTTATGATTCTTTGTTTCAAAAGATTTTCACCTCCCTTATTTGATGATAAGGGAATTATACCACAGAAAGGAGAAGAATGAACGAATTACAGATTTTTAATAATGAAGAGTTCGGAGAGATTCGGACGATTACAAAAGATAATGAGACTTGGTTTGTGGCAAGTGACATATGCAGGTCATTAGATTTATCAAACCCAACAATGGCTATGCAAAGGATTGACGATGATGAAAAGGCTAAATTTAATTTAGGTTTATCTGGCGGAGAAACAAATTGTGTAAATGAATACGGTCTTTACTCATTGGTACTTGCAAGCAGAAAAAGAGAAGCTAAGGATTTCAAAAGATGGATTACGCATGAGGTTCTTCCATCAATTCGCAAGACAGGCAGTTACAACAAGCCTATGAGCACAGCAGAAAAAATTCAGTTACTTGCGCAGGGTAACGAAGAATTGAACGAGCGTGTTGATATGGTCGATGGAAGGGTAACCGATTTGGAAAACAACATGACGATTGACTACGGACAGCAGGTTGTTATCGGTGATGAAGTCAATAAAGTTGTGATTGGTGCCCTTGGAGGGAAGGACAGCGCGGCATACAAAGAAATAAGCAGAAAAGTCTTTTCGGAATGTAATAGGGATATTAAGCATTACTTTCATGTAAATTCCAGAAACAACATTCCTAAGAAACGATTCGATGAAGCTGTGCAGTACATTAAAAATTGGCATCCATGCACAAACACGCAGATTTTGATAAATTCATTCAAGATCTGAAAATGGTCTATGAATGAGTTTCTACCTTATTATATGGGCGCAGAAAGGGGAAGAAATGAAGAAAGTAATTCAGTTCGTCATAGGTGCTGTTGCAATGGAATATTCCTTAGTTGCCGCGTGTTATATGGATAGTGGCGGAGCAACCGGTGACATGGAGGCAATTAAATTTGTGGCCGGAGCGGTGATTGCGGCAATTATGTATTACTGGTCGGAAATAGACCGGAAGAGAGCCGAACTTGACAAGCGAATTAAGAGAAACCGCAGAATGAGAGAGGATGCATGGTAAGGGCTGTGTATATAAGTGGCACAAGATGTTCCACACAAGAAAAGCGTATGCTTGCTGAACTTTTGGCAGGGAAACGAAAGAAACAGAATGATAAAGAGAATTTTGAAAAGGTTCTTGACAGAGAAATGGAAAGGAGAAGCAACAATGGAGAACAAAATAACGTTGATCGGTGATGTTGTATCAGCACCAAGGGAAAGCCATAAATCAAACGGTAAGATTTTTTATAAATTTTTCATTGGAGTTGAAAGAAGAAGCGGTGTTGCAGATATACTTCCGGTACTGTTTAGTGAAGAAATCAGCGATGCAGGAATCAGCGGAACGGTATACGTCAGTGGGAAGATAATTACCCGGCACGTAAAAACAGGGTCTGGAGAAGCCATTCTTATGTATGTTATGGCTGATACAATCACAAAGCCAGAGGATGATAGTCCTTTGAATGAAGTAAGCCTTGATGGAATTATCGAGGAAAAGCAGCTTAGGGAAACACCACTTGGTCGTAAAATCTGTGATGTGAAACTCAAAAACGTAAGAGAAAACGGAAAAGAGGATTTGATTACTTGCATTGCATGGGGTAAGTGTGCAGAGTATACGGACTCACTTGCTTTAGGCGATAAGGTAAGCACATACGGCAGATTGCAGAGCCGGAGATATCAGAAAACGTGTAAAGATGGTCGCGTTGTGGAAAAAATTACATATGAGTTATCAATAAAAGGAATCGTGGAGGTGTAGAATAATGCGAATGATTTTGAAATCGTTACATATTGAAAATTTCAAGGGGGTAAAGGATAAGACATACGAATTTGGCAAGACAACAAGGATTTCCGGCATGAACCGTAGAGGAAAGACCACAATCGGGGCGGCATGGTACTGGCTGATTTCTGATAAGAACTATGAACTTGTCAGCAATCCAAATATCAGACCGGACAATATAGAAGATTGCATTCCAACCGTTACTGCAGATGTTGATGTGGACGGAAAAGAGATTACTCTTTCCAAGATGCAGAAGCGAAAAGTTGGAAAGCCGGATAAAAATGGAGTTTCGAAAGTTACTATCACAAATACATATGAGATCAATTCTGTGCCTAAGACAGAACGTGATTTTAAGGCATATCTGGAAGAATTAGGGTTTGAGTTTGATAAATTCCTCATTTGTTCGCACCCGAATGTGTTCACTAAGGATTTGTCGTTGAAGAAAAAACAGGATGAAATGAGAAAATCCTTATTCGCTATGGCAAGCAAAAAAACAGATTTAGAGATTGCGCAAATGAATAAAGAAACTGCGGATGTTGCCAAATTGCTTGAATCCTACAAATTTGAAGAGATTGAAGCCATGAACAATGCTTCCAAGAAAAAGGCGGTTGAGCAGTTAGACGCTATTCCAAATCAGATCATTGGGCTGGAGAAAGCAAAGGTTGATGTGGATGTGGCAGAGCAGGAACTTGCCAAGGCTGATCTGGCAAGAAGAATCGCTGAATGCGATAAGAAGATTGCCGGTGCCGATCATTCGCTTGACGAATTGCGCGATAAGGAAATGCGGTTACAACTTGATATATCCGGAATTACACAGACGATGAACCGCGAATTATCCAATCGTAGATACGAAATTGATGCTGATCTGCGCGGTTGCGAAGATGAATTAAAACATCTGGAGCAGACGATTTCTTTGAAAGAAAAGCAGATTGTCGGTAATGAAAAGGCTATCACAGATGCGGATGTAGAACGGAAGAAAATTGGAGAAAAGTACAATGCAGAATATGCCAAGGCATTTGATGAAGCGCCTTACCTGTTTGACGAATCCAAGTGGGTATTTGATGAAAATTGCACTGTTTGTTCACTGTGCGGTCAGAAGTTGCCAGAAGATAAAATCGAGCAGTTAAAGGCTGATTTTGAAAGCCGGAAAGAAAAAGCCAAGGCGGATGCGGAAGAAAAACTGAAAGCAAAAAGATTTAAGTTTGACACTGACAAAAAGGTTGAACTGAATCGGTTGAATACTATTGGCACCGAGAAGAAAGAACTTATTACCGAACTTACAAAGAAAAATGCTGATCTGAATACAGAAATTGACGCTTTAAAGAAACAGGAACAGGATGCCATTGCAAAGAAAGAAGAACTTTCGAAGCAGTTATCCGAGATCCCGAGCGAAGCTGATTACACGCAGAATGAAGATTATGTGAAACTGAAAGCAGAGCGTGACAAGGTTCTCGCCGATATTGAAAAGCTGGAATCTGATGGTGCGGACAAGATTGTTACTGATTTGAAAGTCGAGAAAGCAGATCTGCAGAGCCAGCTTGATGAAGTAAATAAGATTATTGCACAGGCTGAAAACAATGTTCAAATTGATGACAAGATTGCAGATACGCAACATAAACAGAACGAGTATGGACAAGCAAAGGCAGATGCCGAGAGGATTCTTTATCAGCTCAAAGAAGTTTCAAAACGAAAGAATAAGTTACTTGTTGAAGAAATCAATCAGCATTTCGGTATTGTACGTTGGAAGTTGTTCGATTTCCAGAAAAACGGAGAATATAAGGAAGTTTGTATTCCTACGGTGCTTGATGAAGAAGCTGGCATTTACAAGGTGTTCGGTGACACGACTAACACTGGCAGGGAAATTGAAGCGAAGATTGATATTTGCAACAGTTTTCAGAGGTTCTTTAATATGTATGTTCCGATTTTCCTTGATGGTGCAGAAAGTATCAATGATGAATATGTACCGGCTGTTGATACACAGTTAATTCTTTTGAGCGTTTCCGAGGACAAGAAGTTGAAAGTCGAGTGTGTGTAGAATGTCAAGAGTAGGTACAAAGAACAACATCACACAGCCTGATGCACGGTGTATGTCGTGCAAGCGTTGGAAGAGTGCAAGTAAGGGGTTCTGGGGAAGAGCCGGACATTGTTCTCTTCCGTATTGCGAGAAAGACGCGAGGAATAAAGGAAAGAGAGGTTACAGATAAATGGATGATATTGAAAAATTGAAGGCTGAAAACTCAGATTTGCGAACAAAGGTAGATAACTTTGAGTGTAATGAATATAAACTTATAAGAGAACTTGAAAAAGCCTCAGAAACCAACGAAAGACTTTTGCGTATTCTTGAAAATTTGTCAAATGGATATGTGAAAAAGGAGAGGTAATTATGCAGTATATCAAAGCAAAATTTCCAAACAGTACCAGAAGCTATGTGTATCGCACTGAGGATTCCGTAAAAGCCGGTGACACGGTTGTAAATGCCAAAGGTGGAAAGCTGATGGTTACGGATGAATCGGTGGATATGAAGTGGGTGGAAACCTATGGTGCCGATAAGGTGGCAGTTGTGAAGAAATATGAGGAAAGTGAGGAATAAATACGGTTATCAAAACAAAGAGGTTCTATGTAAGTGGCAACTCCTGCAAGGCGGAACTTAAGAAATAGGGTGCTGATTACCTTGTGGCGGTTGATGGCAAGGTGCAGGAAAAGACTCCAAACGAGTTGTATGCAGTGCAGAAATTCAATGAGATTTAAGAAAGCGTGTGGCGAGTATGAAGCTGATTAGCAATGTAAAATTTGGAGAACCAGTTGAGAGCGGAACGATTTTCAGAACTAAAGACTATGGAATTGACATTTGTATACATAAAATTTGTGGTTGCGGTGACGCGTGGTATCTTAATTGCCGCGAATTGAGGATTGATAATCTACAGCTTAAAAGTGAAAACCTTTTCCGGTGTGTGGATGAAGCAAAGGAAATTCTCAAGAAGCAATTAGAACTGTTAAATGCGCGGTTCGATAATTTTTACAAAGATAACGATGTTAAGATTTCAAGATATTAAGAAAGCGAGGAATAGATATGATTAAATCAGATTTTGGAACAATAGAAATAAACGGACGTGAGCCGGTCATCATGGCTGAACTTGAAACTCTTTTAGTAGCATTAAGGGACGTTCTTGGAGAGGAGAAATACAACCTTGTTTTGCAGAGGGCAAATGATTCAAAACCGTATGGTGATAAGACGGAAGAAAAGAAATCGGAGTTTGAACCGCACTTAGTGTTAGAATGTCTCGGAAGAACTCTCAACCGTGGACGTATCGGAGAGGAAACGAACATTTGTGACATTACAGGGGAAAAATTGAGCGTTGGAGATACCGTAAATTTATATGCCGTTAAGGACGACGGGCAGCTTTCATTCATAAGGGAACGTTCGATTGTGAAAGACGATAATTCGGAGTTTGTGATGGGAATAAGCAGTAGCAAATTTAACATGGGATTTAGCAACAATGTTTTTAAATGGCTCATTATTCTGAATAGACGGCACACGGAAATCGAGGACGGCGAAACAGTTGATTGTATCAAGTACATTAAATCAGAAATGGGGGATAAGTAATTATGGCAGAGAATACGGCAGTATCTACGAAGGGAAAACAGGAAATGAATACACAACTTTCCTATTATACGAACCAGTATATAGGGCTTATGGAACGTGACTTTGCAGAGCATGGACTTGTACTTAATGATTATTCCAAACAGTGTGTCATGGCATCTATGAGTGCTATTTACAACCTTGTTACATCTAGCAAAGCCGCTATGAGTAACTTGAATGGATCTAATTTGAGACAGATTATTGGACAAGTATCAAGCCTTCAACTTAATGCCAATGCAGTGCCGAGGGAGTGCTACTTCCAGTTGAGAAGCAAACAAGATGCAAATGGAAATTGGTACAAGGAAGTAGAAATGGGAATAGAAGGAGACGGAAACGACGCACTTCTTCGCAACTTTGGTGTTGATGTTAAAAAGGTATATCCGGTATGGCTTGTGAAAGAAGGTGACGATTTCAAATATCCAAAGCATAAAGGAATTGAAGTTACACCGCCGGAATGGGAAGAAAAAGGACTTTCACAGAAAGTTATCCGTGTTGTTTACCCAGTGGAAATGAAAGATGGGAAAGTTGAATATATGATAGCAGAGCGTGAAAGCGTAAAAGGAAACCTTTTTGCTCATGTTCGCAATAATCTTCTGAATGAGACTTTCGGACTTGTAAAAGGCGGTAAAAAGACACGTTATGATGCAACGGAAACAGAAAAGAAAGCTATCGCAGAAAAGAAAAATGAAATTTTGAAAGAGCTTTTAGCTTGCAAAACTGTTGAAGATATGCTTTCCTGCAAAGTTGCAAGACCATACATGAGCGCGGCATGGCTTGATACGCCGGAATCAATGATTGTTCGTAAGATGCGCAACAATGCAATCAAGAAGTATCGCAAAGACTTCAATAGTATGGCAAAGCAGTCATTTAATCAGCTTGATGAAACCTATGTGCAGACACAGGAAGAAATTTCCGAAAACGCCAATTCAGAGCCATTTGTTGTAGCTGAGTCCGAAGCGACCGAAAGTGCAGCAGTCGAGCCAGAGAAAGTCGTTGAGAATGACGAGAACGTACCGGAATTTATGAAAGATTAGGAGGATATGAAGAATGGTTTTTGTAAAATTAGCAATTCTGTTGTGGGTAGCATTTTTGATTGTGAGATGGTTTGTAAGTGCAAATGTCACGTTAGAAGAAAGGGTTGCGGTTGCAATCGGGAAGAAACCTAAAGTGACATTTGGAAGATGGGTGCTTGTCATTGTATTTCTGCTTGCCATCGCCGATTCATTCGCGGCGTTGGTGTGGTTTCTGTTTTTCAGATAGGAGGTTGCCATGAGAGTTATATCACAGGACGGCACAATTGATGTACCGTATGAAATCAGTTCTTTGAACATGGCATCTGGAAAATATGAGGATGTTGTAAATGCGGCTATTTATTGCTGCAACTCTTTTTCGACAATAAGAATGGCTGAATATGGTTCCGAAGAAAAGGCAAAGAAAGCTATGGAAAGGCTTAGAAAAATATATGAAAATAATGTGTTTTATCATTGTACAGCCGGTTCAAAGAGTTTTGAAGAAGCACAGAGCATTTTGAGCGTGGAACAATTTCAGAAAGCTACAACAGAATATTTTCAGTTTCCGGCAGAGGAAGAATTGGAGTAGGGTATGGAGATTTTATCGTTTTTAGATGCAGTTCAACGTGATATGTCTGATAATATCTACAACTTTTGTAAAGATGGGAAGTGTATCCAATGCGGTAATTGTTGCAGTAACTTTCTTCCTATGAGCCAAAAGGAAATTGATGTTATTCGCCGGTATATACGCAAGAAGAATATCAAAGAGTGTCGGCATATCGCGCCGGCAACGGTAGCCTACGACATGACTTGTCCGTTTCTTGATACAGGAAAAAGTTGCGAAAAGTGCCGCATTTATCCGGTTCGACCGGAAATATGCAAACAGTTTATTTGCGATAACGAGCAGAGGGCAAAGCATAATAGGGCATTGTTGGGACAGACGAGACAGATTGTTAATGTAAGGAGTGAGTTCTTTAATGCAGAAAACCAAGGAATCTAAAAAAGAAAAAGCAAGAGATCTTAGGTATAAAAAGCCAATATCGCGATTATTAAACCTTGAACAGATAAAACAGGATTTGTGGGATATGCAGGAAGCGTGTGAAGAAATTCGTTGGTATACGGATTCCGAAGATGGAGAAGACAGCCTTATAAATGCGTTATCTGGTGATGAAGATGAAGCCTATGAGTTCAAAATGGCTTTTGCAGATCTATGTGCTGAATGTGAAAGAATGCTTGAAGACTTACAGGAAGAATGGGTGCCTGAATGCTTTGATATATTCTTTGTGGCCGTAGGTGATGGAGATTTGCTTGGGTGGGATTCTTACGAGGGAGATTATTTTGGAATATCCTCTTACGAATCAAATCTGGCAGAGGAAGACTGCAAGGGAAAATTAAAACGCATGACAAAAGATGAATTGATAGATGCGTCTAGGCAATGTTTCATAGTGTATCAAGCATACATAGGACTTCGTAATCGTTATGATAGTCTGAAAGCGGCTATAGACATTCTTAGAGATCAGAATACAGGTGTGCTTCAAACAGTAAAGGAAATTGAAAAGCTTTATGATACCGCGCAGGAAAAACAGGGCAATTATGCCGAATACAGTAAGGAGTGGAAAGAATTTGACAGATACGCAGATGCGCTACCACAAGAAGCGTGGATAGCATAGAAGGCGAGGTGGTTTAAATGCTTATGCGTTGTTGCGGTTCATCATCGGCAGGCAACAGTTACGCTTTAATCAGCAATAATGGCGAGATTCTTGCCATTGAAGCCGGATGCAAATTCATGGACTTTAAGAAGATGATTGATTGGCGTATTTCTGATGTTGCAGGATGCATTGTAAGCCATGAACACGGAGACCATGCACGATACATAAAAGATTTCATGAAATCCGGTATTCCGGTTTACACGGCTTTTGAAACGCAGACCGCACTTGAAACCATTACAGGAGAGCGTACAATAGCCATTCCGCCACGCAGAACACGGCAAATCGGCAGTTTTACGGTTACTCCCTTTAATGTACCGCATGATACAGAAATAGAGTGCTACGGCTATTTAATTGAGCATGAGGAAATGGGTAAGCTGTTATTCTTGACCGACTTGGAGTATTGCAAGTACAACTTTTCCGGCATAAAGGTTGAGCATATCATGGTTGAAGCCAATTATAGCATGGACTTGGTAGATCGGAATGAACCGAACTATGAACACCGTTTACGAGGTCATATGAGCCTTGATACGGCACTTAAATTTATTCAGACGAACGACAACCCAGCTTTACGAAATGTCGTTTTAATACACTTATCGGACACAAGCGGAGATCCCGCGTTATTCCTACAACGAACGAAAGAAACAATTGAATATGGAGCAAATGTTTATGTTGCAGAAAAAGGACTAGAGGTTGATATGAACCTTTGTCCGTTCTGAAAGAATGGAGGAAACATGAAATTATATATTTACAGTTTTCGAAGCGGAAAACTCGAAGAACAGGTTGCCGAAGCAAAAGAATGTGCCAAAACTTATGTGACATTGGAGGATGCAATTGGCGGATTTTACAAAGGAAGCAGAATCAGAAAAGAGTCTATTGGTAGCATTTGCGGATGGTCAGGAAACACGATAATTTTTTTGGAAGAAAACAGGAATGCGGCAATTGAAAAATTTATTTCGGGAGAAAGAAAGGAAGAAAAACTTGCAAAGGCACAACTTGATATTACACAGGAACGCATTGCATATCTTGAAAATTTAAAATAGGTTGAAACACCTTGGCGAAAGCCTAAAAGAAACTGTCTTGTTTGGCGAATAGTTATCACAAACTTTATTGAAAGCCATGTTTTGGCGGTGCGTTTACCGTACCGCCCTTACAAAAGATTGGAGGAAAAAATTGAAATTATGTGAATACTGTATGGCTGAATTTGAGCCGAAGCGACCAGATCAAAAATACTGTAGACCCAAATGTGCAAAAAGATACGCACAGTTTAAAAATTTTAAAAAGGCTGGAAGAACTGTGTATACAAGAATATGCCCGAAATGTGGCAGGCTGTTTATGACGATAGATGAACGCAAAGTTGATTGCCAAGACTGCATCGGCATTGACATTAAAGAACGATTGAGAAAGCCAAAGAAAAAGGATGATGCAATCAAGGCTGTGAATCATATGGCACGCGCTTCCGGAATGAGTTACGGAAAGTTTGTGGCTCAAATGAGCATGGAGCCATTGGAGAGGAAGTGATTGAGTTGGATTATAAGAAATTTAGACAGGCAAAAGCCATCGAAGCTAAAAACAAGCAGAAATGGCTTGCATTGAATCCAATGCTTGATGAATCAAGCGGAATTTATGTTTTGACAAGACAGGACGAAAATGGGTTTAGATATGCATATGTGGGACAGGCTAAGCATATTTTAACCAGATTGTCGCAACACCTTTCTGGGTATCAGCACATAGACCTTAGCTTGAAGTCTCACGGACTGTATTCAGAGGATAATCCATATGGATGGAATGCAACATCAGTACACTGTCCGATAGATAAACTTGATGAGCGTGAGCAGTATTATATCAAATTTTGTGCAAATAATGGCTATCAGCTTCGCAATAAAACAAGCGGTTCACAGGGAGAGGGTAAAGCCAAGATTAATGATTACCGTCCGGCAAAAGGCTATTATGACGGCATTAAGCAAGGCAAAAAGAGTCTTGCCAAGGAATTATCGAATATCGCTGAAAAGCACCTTGAAATCCGCTTGAAGCCAGAGAAACAGGGTAACAAAGTTTCTGAAAAACAGTATGAGAAGTTTATGACTTTGATTTCTGAAAATACATATGAGGAGAGTGATTAAATGGCAGAAGTCAAGTGGATTAAAATCACAACAGATGTCTTTGACGATGAAAAGATTCTGCTGATTGAGAGTATGCCGAGTGCGGATAGCATCATTACGATTTGGTTCAAACTTCTCATTCTTGCTGGAAAACAGAATAACAACGGTGTGTTTATGATGAGCAACAAGTTGCCGTTCACGGATGAAATGCTTGCCACCATTTTCCGCAGAGATTTGAACACGGTAAGGCTTGCGCTTAAGACATTTGAAGAGTTTGGAATGATTGAAGTCGTTGACAACGTGATAACGATTCCGAATTGGAATAAGCATCAAACGCTTGACGCTTATGAGAAGAAAAAGGAACGCGACAGGCTATATCAGCAGAACCGAAGAAAGAAGCAGAAGAACCTAATTGAGCAAAAATCGCCCGATAAATCGTCTGACGTCGTTGTTTCAGATAGAGAAGAAGAAAAAGAAGAAGATAAAGAGAAAGAAAATATAAAAGAAAATTCGCTGTCGACCGATTCCAGAGATTTGTTTGATTTTGACGATGCATGGAAAAAGACTTTTAGTATATACCCCAAGAAAACAGCGTACAGTACCTCTAAAACGGCTTGGATGGATAAAGTGCTAGAAGTTATCGAAGAGAACCAACCAGGCATTGCACGGCTGTTATACAAAGCCACAGAAGCATATTTGAGTGACTATCAAGAAAAGAATCCAGACGATAAGGATTTTCGGTACATTCCAAAATACGTTGATTGGATAAAAAACGATTGCGATTACTGGTTGCAAATTGCAGAGAAACGAGGTGATTGCAATTGACAGAAGCAGAGTTCGGAGTGATCGGGTGCGTATTGATTGACAATGATGTGCTAAATAACATCTGGCGAACACTGAAACCGGAAATGTTTAGTTCGGATTTTGCGAAGGACACATACAAGGAAATGCTTGCCATGTATGACCGGAATGAAAGTATTGACCCAATGTCTTTATCAATGGCACTTGAAAACCACAAATACACACAGGAACAGATTAGCGAATTGATGAAATCCTGTATTTCGGGAACAATCACTTCAACTATGGTTAAAAGTTATGCCGATGCGGTTGCGAAAGAATACAAGGCAAGAATGGTTCGGGAAATGTACCAGAAATCCAGCTTAAAACCATGCGACATTGATGATACGATCAGCGATCTTCTTACAAGACTTGAACATTTGCAAGAGGGGAAAGAAGTAAAGTTAAAACCAATTAAGCAGATTTCAGTTGAGAATAAAGACAAATATTTCAACGAAAGTGTTGGAGAGGGAGGTATAAAAATCGGGTTATCGCAACTTGACGATGCGCTTGGAGACCTTGAACGAGGTGATGTAACAGTAATTGCTGCAAGACCGGCAGTCGGAAAATCCGCACTCACAACGCAGATTATCGGGAATATGGCAAAAAAAGGACTTAAAGTTGCATATTTCAATTTGGAGATGATTGACAAACAGGTGTATGAGCGATTTATTTCAAGGCTTACGGGAATCGGCTTAACGAGAATCAGAAGGGCAAAAGCGTTTCTTGGTGATGAACAGGAAAAATTTAACCAAGCAAATGAAGAAATGAGTGATTATCAGTTATGGGTTGCATCCGGTACTGTATCTCCGAGAGAGATAAAGTCAGAATGCAGACACCAAAACTTTGATGTTATCGTTGTTGACTATCTGCAGTTGCTTATGCCGGATAACAGATATTCCGGAAGAAACGAAGAAGTAGCATCAATTTCAAGAGGTTTGAAATCTGTTGCAAGAGACTTAAATACCCATGTGATAGCACTTTCACAGATAACAAGAGCTTCCGAAAGCAGAGACACAAAAGAGCCTACCATGGCAGAGTTGAGGGAATCCGGGGCAATCGAACAGGATGCGTCAAACATAATTATGCTGTGGAATCTGTCAGACAATGACAAGGGAGCCAAGGGTGCAAAAATTGAAAAGAACAGACAGGGCATGACAATGCGTGAAGCAATGGAATTTGACGGAGATCACATGAAATTCGTTGAAATCGAAAAACCGTTTGATGATGTTGTAGCGGAAATCAAAAAGAAAGAGCGCGGAGATGGATTCAAGCCGTATGATGGCGATTGTCCGTTTTAGATGTAGCAGATATGGCAAGTGCAAAAATCGAAAAAGGTTCGGAAGAATGGCAAGTGTTTATGGATTATTGGCAATTCATTCAGAAATACTATTCCCCGGACAACAACGATTCCTGGTGGGATGAAGTTGTAAAAGCCGGAGAATCATTGATAGAAAAATACAAAGGCATGGAGATTGAAGAACGTGCAAGACAGCTTGTGTTGAGCCATTTCGCATGGTTGGAGATTACATACAGAAAGGAGAAATCGGAAAAATGAGCAATGCACTTAGAAGAAAGAAAAATCCGATATTTTACACGAAAAGAGAATCGAAGATTATCAGCAGAAACGATTTTGAAAAGCGAAACGCTGACCGTGTTGTTGCAAAATCATACAAAGATTTTGTCGTGATTGGTTACATTATTCTGCATGACAAATTCGGTTTCGGGCAGACAAGAATTATCCGGTTGCAGGATGAAATGAAAGCTCGATTGGAAACAGCCGCGGACGGTGGTGTTAATGGGGCGCATGTAGGTGTTGTGCTGAAAGACAAGTACGGGATTGACGTTGACGAATGCGTAAAAAGAGTACCGCAACGGCAGTTGATGATTCTGTATGCGCAGAAAGGACGATGTATCGAACGTGAGGCGTACCGGATTACATGCGCTTCGATGTTTAACTATCTATCATTTACACTCATCACATTGAAAAAGAAATTTAAGCTGACAGTAAAGCAGTTGCAGGAGTTTGCGGACAAGTTTATCGACTACATTGACACGTTGGCTAATTACGAGCAATTCAAGCTGACCATACCGATGATAGCCGAGACATTGGCTTATGAAATCAATTTTGTATGCGATTTGGAGGTATAAACATGTTAAACAGAGAAAAATATGCAAAAGAAATTATAGAGATTGCAGTAGAAAGCAGATTAGCGGTTAAAGACGGTAAACCTGTTAAGTGTTTCGGCATGATTTGTACAAATTGCGACCTTTGTGGCACCGAGAAATCATGCATCGAAAATGGTATCGAATGGTTAAATTCGGAATATGTCGAACCACCTGTTGATTGGAGTAAAGTTGCAGTCGATACGCCGATTTTGGTAAGAGATAGAGAAGAAGATGCGTGGAGAAGAAGATATTTTGCAAAATACGAGAACGGAATAGTGTACGTATGGAGTGGAGGAACAACATCATGGAGTGCGTACAGTAGTGATATCGGCGATTGGAAAATGGCAAAGTTGGCAGAAAGTGAGGAATAGGATGGAAGGAAATGTAGTAAATAATCTTTGCTTATTGCCGGCAACAGATTTGAATTTTACATCAGAACTTAATCGGGCAACGGCATATCAGATTAAGCAGGCAATCGAGAAAATGAAACAAAACGGTGGGAAAAATAAAGGCAGGATTAAAGCCTGTGAAAGAGAGCTGGAAAACAGAAGACTTACGAAAAAAGATAAGCATGGAAAGTATGTCTCTAAGGAGCATTTAAGCATTCTTTGTAATACATTTTCATCGGAACATAGGCTTAAAGCCATTCTGAACAAGCTTGGGGAATACGAAGATGCTGAACGGCAGGGGTTGCTTCTGCGGTTGCCGTGTGGAATTGGATCAGATGTATATATAATTCCTAGCAAAATCAATTGTGAATTAAATATTTTAAGTCTGCACCCGGAGAACAACAAAGTTTATCATCAGAAAGTAGCCTTGATTACTTTTACAGAAAAAGGATGGTACATGGAGTGTGATAAGGATCGAGAATATGCAACAGACCGAATCCTGTCAGAAAAAATGTACAAGGAAACCTGGTTTTTATCACAAGAGGAAGCCGAAGCCAAGCTGAAAGAAATGGAGAAAAAGGATGTTTAATGAAATTTTCAATGTGATGAAATGCTTTCCGAAGAGTTATATTACTCAATTTGGAGAACTTATTTTATCAGACAAAGGGAATGTATATTTTACAGCAAAAGACTGTAATACACAGAAAGATATTATCTGTAAACTTTTAGAGTGGTGTTCCAGACCACTTGCAAAGGGAGAACCTTACCGCCAAGAGAAGAGAAATAAAGAATGGAGGGAATCACTTCTTTCTGGATACAATGAATAACTCGGAACACAATTCACGCAAGAGGATATGTACTGGATTTACGAGAAACTCGGAAACGCAGTCAATCACGAATTGACGTTGAAATTTATTACAAGCGGATATGATTTGAAGCTTGTATATCCGGAGAAAGGAGAAAGTCATGGAGAATAGATTTTTATCCCGTGGAAAGCGGATTGATAATGGGGAATGGGTGGAAGGATATCTGTCATACCCATTTTGCACGAAAAAGGGCAACGAAAGTTATTATTTCTACGCAAAGGATAGTTTGGGTTTCTTCTGTCGTTGTGTTGTAGATGCATCTACTATCTGCCAATGTACCGGCTTAAAAGACAAGAACGGCAATCTGATTTGGGAGAATGATATTGTAAAAGACTTATTTAGTGATGCTTGTGCACAAATCAAATACGGCAGTTATCAGAGTTGCTTTGATAGCACCAAAACTGAACATGTCGGATTTTATGTAGACTGGTCAGGCAAGTATACTAAAAGATACAGAAAAGATTTGGGTTATTGGATTCATATGGTTGATGCAGAGGCTATCGGCAACATATTTGACAATCCAGAGTCGTTAGAAAGTGAGGGATAGTATGACGGAGAGTGAAGCAATTAAAGAATTACATGCAATAAGACCGAGAGGTGGTATCATCCCGCAAAAGAGAGCCGAGGCTTTGGATGTTGCAATACAGGCACTTGAAGAAGTACAGCAGTACCGCGCAATCGGCACACCGGAAGAATGTCGGGCATCTGTGAAGAAACAGAATGCCAATCAAGTTGTAGAGCAGCTGGAAGCATACAGTAATGCAGACGAAGCAGAAAGACTTGGAACAATGCCAGTAGTGGAGCTTGCAGACGCAATAAAAATCGTGAAAGGCGGTGGAATAAATGCGTAAGCCAATTCCAAAGTCCATAAGAAAGTTAGTGTACCAGAAATACAATGGTCACTGCGCCTACTGTGGCTGTGAAATACCAGAAAAAGGCTTTAATGTAGATCATCTGTACTGTCTTGATAAATATGAATATACAAAAGAATTTACCGGAATAGACGTGCATGATATCAAAAATCTTATGCCGTCCTGTGGTTCGTGCAATCGGTATAAGTCAACGATGGATTTAGAAGACTTTAGAAAGGAGTTGCAGAAAATACCGGACAGACTGAAAAGGGATGTGTGTACATACAATATTGCTCTGCGGTATGGCATGGTGCAGGAAAACAGAGAACCTATAAAGTTCTATTTTGAAAGGGTAGGTGGAGTAGATGGCAATTAAACCAATTTTAATCAACACAGAGATGGTTCGGGCAATTCTGGACGGAAGAAAGAGTTGCACTAGGAGAGTTGTAAAGCCACAGCCTACGGCACGTTATGGAGCACAGTGTATAAAGCCGCCGTATCAGCCGGGTGATATCCTGTATGTGCGCGAAACATTCTACGAGGATGAGGATTGTATTTTTTACAAGGCTGATAATGAGAAGCTGACAGGGTACAGGAACATGAGAGGAGAAGATATTGTTGTAAAGTGGCACCCATCCATTCGCATGCCGAAGGAAGCAGCGCGTATCTGGCTTAAGGTTATGAATGTGAGAGTAGAGCGGCTGCAGGAGATGAAGCCGGTTGATGTGATAAAAGAGGGAGCTTATCCTGATTGTTGGGATTGTCTTAATACATACGGAGAAAGCGGTTCGCAGTGCTGTTATGGGACAGAAGAACAGTGCAGTCAATGTGATGAAGTGATGATGGAATGGGAAAAACTTTGGACCTCCACCATTAAGAAATCCGACCTTGACCGCTACGGTTGGGATGCAAACCCTTATGTGTGGGTGATATCGTTTGAACGGTGTGAAAAACCGAAAGGAGTGTGAGGTATGGGAAAGAGCAGAGCCAGTAAAATGAACGGCTACCGTAGCATGGTAAGCCGGCAGAAGAATGATGTTTTTAAGTTTAAGCAGAAACGCAGTAAAAAGAAAGGGTGATTGTATGGCTAAAGCAGTATTGGTTATGGATATGCCGTATGATTGCACAATGTGTAAGTTTTTGGATTCAGACGAACAGTGCCATGCAGTAGATGCGGAAAATCCTTGGGATGCAGAACCAGAGAAAGCAAAGCCGGATTGGTGCCCACTTCGGGAATTGCCAAAGCATAAACGCACAATCGGTACAGTAGATGAGGGGGAAAAACTCTTATTGAATGCAGGATGGAATGATTGTTTAGATGAAATTTTAAAGTAGATCAGAAAGGAGTGAGAGGTTTGCTGGCCAGCGCGAAAGAGCTCTTTACTCCGGAAAGGAATGAAAGAAGAATTTAGAAGCCGGGTGTATACAGATAGACCGGATTATGCGGAT
>ERZ1026901.935-NODE-935-length-19459-cov-10.128427_pt1 | contig 19459 bp, 19 predicted proteins | sample MGYA00380179_ERZ1026901 | MGnify/ENA primary metagenome ERZ1026901 (study PRJEB33269, sample SAMEA4719815) | human gut metagenome | biome: human-associated habitat; feature: organic feature; material: feces | place: Cameroon | collected 2013-10 ... | reverse complement strand
GAGCCTTACAGGCGCATTTGAAAAACCTCCGGCTATGCCGGAGGATATTTATTTTCGTCTGTATGTTTATTGTTGCCATAATTGCAAAAATCCTCTGCATTTTATGCCCTTTTTCCGCAACAGTCTAAAGTCCATAATCATCTCAGTTAACGAACATAGCATTAAAAGAGGCATATTATGGCTATTCCTGCATTTGGTTTAGGTACTTTTCGTCTGAAAGACGACGTTGTTATTTCATCTGTGAAAACGGCGCTTGAACTTGGTTATCGCGCAATTGATACCGCACAAATCTATGATAACGAAGCCGCAGTAGGTCAGGCGATTGCAGAAAGTGGCGTGCCACGTAATGAACTCTACATCACCACTAAAATCTGGATTGAAAATCTCAGCAAAGATAAATTGACCCCAAGTCTGAAAGAGAGCCTGCAAAAATTGCGTACCGATTATGTTGATCTGACGCTAATCCACTGGCCGTCACCAAACGATGAAGTCTCTGTTGAAGAGTTTATGCAGGCGCTGCTGGAAGCGAAAAAACAAGGTCTGACGCGTGAGATCGGTATTTCCAACTTCACGATCCCATTGATGGAAAAAGCGATTGCTGCTGTTGGCGCTGAAAACATCGCTACTAACCAGATTGAACTCTCTCCTTATCTGCAAAACCGTAAAGTGGTTGATTGGGCTAAACAGCACGGCATCCATATTACTTCCTATATGACGCTGGCTTATGGTAATGCACTGAAAAATGAGGTTATTGCTCGTATCGCAGCTAAACACAATGCGACTCCGGCACAAGTGATTCTGGCGTGGGCTATGGGGGAAGGTTACTCAGTAATTCCTTCTTCTACTAAACGTGAAAACCTGGAGAGTAATCTTAAGGCACAAAATTTACAGTTTGATGCCGAAGATAAAAAAGCGATCGCCGCACTGGATTGCAACGACCGCCTGGTTAGCCCGGCAGGTCTGGCTCCTGAATGGGATTAAGCCTCTCTGACAGCTCCTCTGGGAGCTGTTTTTACATGCTCGCTAAGGAAATCGATAAAAGCCCGGATGCGCGTACTTACCGCACGGTCGCTGTAATAGACTGCACTGAATGGCATTTCCACTGGCAACACTTTATCTGCCATTAACTCCACCAATTCTCCGCGAGCGATTTCTCTGTCGATCATGTAGTCGGACAAACACGCAATCCCGTTGCCACTCAGGCAAAGCTGTTTCAGTGTTTCCCCACTATTGGATGACAAACCGTACTTTACCTCATGTAATTGTCCATCACTACAGGCTATCGGCCAGGTATTGAGGGAAGCGGGTTCAGTGAATCCCAGGCAAACATGTTGCTTTAAATCGTCGATCGTTTCTGGCTTCCCGTAGCGGGAAATATAATCGGGGGAGGCGATAATTTTTCGATAACTGTTAAACAATGGCCTGGCTCGTAAGCTGGAATCTGTTAACGTACCAGCGCGAATCGCGACATCCACTTTTCGTTCAATCAAATTAATAATCGTTTCGGAGGAGACTAGCGATAAAGTGACTTCCGGATAGCGTTCACGGAAAGGCTTAATCAACGGCATCAGGAAGTGCAGCACCACAGGGGTTGCAGCATCGATCCGTAACAGTCCACGCGGCGTATTACGCGTCTCCATAATTTCTGATTCTGCCGCTGCCATCTCCTGCAAAATTGACTGTACGCGACGAAAATAACGCTCGCCTTCTTCCGTCAGGCTAAGTTGCCGCGTGGTCCGATTAAGCAGGCTAACGCCAAGTTTCATCTCCAGCTTTTTCACCGCCCGGCTTACCGCTGAGTTTGCTTGCCCTAATTGTTCCGCTGCCCGGCTAAAGCTGCCGCTTTCGACGACCGAAACAAAAATGGCGAGTTCTTCCGACGTGGCTTTCATTTTTGCTCCTGTTGCAAAATAGATGAGATATTTTGAATTTATTTGTCATTAAACCATCGGGATGCGTGATATGTCATCCGATTTAATGTTCTCAATAATGAGCAAATTCCTGACCGGTGTAAGCACTTGCTTACATAACAATATACAATTGCTCGTTGAAAGAGTGAGCTAAAATCCCTATAACAGTAGAACCCTCCCGAGTGCGGAAGGGTTGACGTAATAGAGGTTTCAAAGTCAAAAGTGCGAAAAAACACCTATGCCATGCGCTATGTTGCCGGACAACCTGCGGAAAGGATCTTACCGCCGGGGTCTTTTGCGAGCATCGGCCAGGCATTACCACCTGGAGAACCGTTAAGTACCGAAGAGCGTATTCGGATCCTGGTGTGGAACATATACAAACAGCAACGCGCTGAATGGTTGTCGGTATTAAAGAACTACGGCAAAGATGCACATCTGGTGTTATTGCAGGAAGCGCAGACAACGCCAGAGTTAGTACAGTTTGCGACCGCTAACTATCTTGCCGCCGATCAGGTACCCGCTTTCGTGCTGCCACAACATCCTTCCGGTGTAATGACCCTTTCGGCGGCGCATCCAGTGTATTGCTGCCCGTTACGTGAACGAGAACCCATTTTGCGTCTGGCGAAGTCGGCACTGGTGACGGTCTATCCATTACCTGACACCCGCTTGTTGATGGTGGTTAATATACACGCCGTCAATTTCAGTCTGGGCGTGGATGTCTATAGTAAGCAGTTACTTCCTATTGGCGATCAGATAGCTCACCACAGCGGCCCGGTCATTATGGCAGGAGATTTCAATGCCTGGAGCCGTAGAAGGATGAACGCGTTATATCGCTTTGCGCGGGAAATGTCGCTGCGCCAGGTGCGTTTTACCGATGATCAGCGCCGTCGGGCGTTTGGTCGCCCGCTCGATTTTGTTTTCTACCGTGGTCTGAACGTCAGCGAAGCTTCTGTACTGGTTACGCGCGCTTCCGATCACAATCCGCTACTCGTTGAATTCAGTCCCGGCAAGCCTGATAAATAAGGTATGTCAGGTCTGCCACAGGGCAGACCAACGTTTGGCGCTGCCCTTTTATACTCAAATAACAAAAGGACAGCGCAATGACAACACAATCCCACCATGACCACGTAGAAAAGCAGTTTAGCTCTCAAGCCAGCGAATATCTGACCAGTACCGTACATGCATCCGGACGAGATTTACAGCGCCTGGCGGAGCGTCTGGCTGATTATCCTGATGCAAGTGTACTTGATATGGGCTGCGGAGCAGGGCATGCCAGCTTTGTCGCTGCGCAAAACGTGAGCACGGTGGTGGCGTATGACTTATCTGCCCATATGCTGGATGTCGTGGCACAAGCTGCCGAAGCCCGGCAACTGAAAAATATCACCACCCGCCAGGGATATGCCGAAAGTCTGCCATTTGCCGATAACGCATTTGATATTGTTATCAGCCGTTATTCTGCCCATCACTGGCATGATGTTGGTGCAGCACTGCGTGAAGTGAATCGGATATTGAAACCTGGCGGTAAGCTGATTGTGATGGACGTCATGTCGCCAGGACATCCGGTACGTGATATCTGGTTACAGACGGTAGAAGCGTTACGCGATACATCACATGTGCGTAATTACGCCTGCGGTGAGTGGTTGGCGTTAATCAATGAAGCCAATCTGATAGTTGATAATTTAATTACAGATAAGTTACCGCTGGAATTTTCTTCATGGGTCGCGAGAATGCGTACGCCAGAAACGTTAGTAGACGCTATTCGCGTTTACCAACAGAGCGCATCGACAGAGGTGAAAACGTATTTTGCCTTGCAGAATGATGGCTCTTTCACCAGTGATATCATCATGGTAGAAGCACATAAAGCAGCATAAATAAAAAAGGCACCGGGGGAATCGGTGCCTTTTTATTATCTGGTTTGTCAGGAATCTGGCATGTTGTTGTTTTTCACAAACAACGTCAGCTTATCGCCTGGTTGCAGATTCGCAGTGTCGCTGTTCCAGCGCATCACATCTTTGATGTTCACGCCGTGGCGTTTAGCAATGCTTGAAAGCGAATCGCCTTTGCGTACACGATACGTAATGCTATCGCTGTTGTTTGCCAACCGCTGTGCGCTACTACCTGCGCCAATCGTCAAACTTTGGCCTGCTTTCAGCTTAGATCCCCGCAGTTTGTTCCACTGCTGCAAATCTTTGGTGCTTACGCCGAGACGTGAAGCGATGCTTGAAAGCGTGTCGCCAGAGCGTACGGTGTAAACACGGCTGTTAAGCGGCGTATTGTCGGCAACCAGTGTCGACTGTACGGCAGCAATTTCGCCAGAAGCCAGAGATTCACGCAGTTGATCTGCATGCTTCTTTGGCACCATCACGTACTGCGGGCCACTTGCGCCCAGCGTGGAGCCTTTCACGCCAGCGTTGAATGTCTTCAGCTTGCTGACGGAAATCCCCGCCATATCTGCAACCTTCGCCATTTCAACCGGGCTGCTCAGGTGCACACGCGCCAGAGCACGGCTTTCATCAGTCGTTGGCAGACGTACACCATAACGCTTGCTGTTTTTGAGAATATCACTCAATGCCAGCATTTTAGGCACGTATTGCTTCGTTTCCTGCGGCAATGGTAATGACCAGAAGTCCGTGGATTTCCCACGCGCTTTGTTCGTTTTAATTGCCTTCATGACCCGACCTTCGCCGCTGTTATAAGCCGCTACGGTCAGAAGCCAGTCGCCGTCAAACATCTTGTTCAGACGCTGCATCATGTTCAGCGCGGCAGTTGTTGAAGCAACAACATCGCGACGCGCGTCATAATTACGGGTCTGTTTCAAACCATAATTGCGCCCCGTGCTCGGAATGATCTGCCAGATGCCTGCGGCATTGGCGCCAGACGTTGCGTGAGGATCAAAAGCGCTCTCCACTATGGGTAGTAGTACCAGTTCCATAGGCATGTTACGTTTTTTAACTTGCCCGGCTATCCAGTACATATACGGCTCTGCCCGTAAAGTTACATCGTGGAGATAGCTCTTATTGCGTAAATATTTCTGTTTCTGTTCGCGAATCCGGTCATTTTCCGGAATTCCCATCTTTAGCTCGTCGCCAATGAAAGCCCACAAGTCACCATCTGGCGCGATAGACGTCCCATCGTCCATCCATCGTGCCTGACTTGTAAACTTTGCTGCTTCCCCTTGACCAGCTGCAGAAAGGCTCTGTGCGTGCTGTTGAACGTTGCCGGTACTCTGGCAACCCACGAGCAGGACAGAGGCGAGTAATATCGCTTTTGCCTTCATGTGTGTGTCAATAGTTGCTTAAAAGACGACCGATCATAACGGCGAACGGAGCCGATGACAAGAAAGTTTTATCAGAACCTATCTTTCTTTGACCTTAACCATGCAAAACGCTCTTCTGGTTGTTGCAATAATGTTTCTTCATTAATTACATTAATTAAATCAATATCTTCTGTTCGCAAAAAAACATTAATTTGCCGCTCATTTTTCAGAATTACGGGTAGTGTTATTTGATTTTTTGCCCGTAACTCCTTAACTTTACGATAATAATCATTTATGGACAAATCGTGCGGAAGAATACTCAAAGCAAACTTCATATTTGATAACGTATATTCATGAGCACAACATACCAATGTATCGTCAGGTAATGCGCTTAACTTTTTAAGTGATTGATACATTTGGGATGGGGTCCCTTCAAATAACCGGCCACACCCACCAGAAAACAGCGTGTCGCCGCAGAATAGATAAGGTTTGCTGAAGTAACAGATATGTCCTAAAGTGTGACCCGGTGTGGCAATTACACTAAATTCATGCCCCAAAACGAAGGCAGTTTCGCCATCTTTGACTACCTGTGTTGTTCCCTTATCTTGTGTCTCTTGTGGACCATACACCACAATTTGCGGAAACTTTTTCACCAGTTCTTTCACGCCGCCAACGTGATCGTGGTGATGGTGGGTGAGAAATATGGCCTCCGGTTGCCAGTTATTGGCGGTAATGGCGTTTAATACTGGCTCTGCGTCTCCGGGATCGACAATCAGGCAGCGACCTGCTTCATCATTCAAAACCCAGATGTAATTGTCATCAAAGGCGGGAATACTGTTAAGATTCATAGATTACCTCTCAGTGTGAAACGGAAGGTTGTGATGAAACCGGCAAGAGTCCCTCAAACTGTCGTGGCTCCTGATCGCTGGGGCGATTTGCCCTGGGGAGAGCTTTATCGCAAAGCGCTGGAGCGCCAGCTCAACCCGTGGTTCACTAAAATGTATGGTTTTCATCTGCTTAAGATTGGCAATTTAAGCGCAGAAATCAATTGCGAAGCGTGCGCGGTTTCTCATCAAGTGAATGTTTCTGCGCAAGGAATGCCCGTCCAGGTACAGGCGGACCCACTTCATCTTCCTTTTGCCGATAAATCCGTTGATGTTTGTCTATTGGCACATACATTGCCGTGGTGCACCGATCCGCATCGTTTATTACGTGAAGCCGATCGGGTATTGATTGATGATGGTTGGTTGGTCATTAGCGGCTTCAATCCCATCAGTTTAATGGGATTACGCAAACTTGTGCCGGTATTGCGAAAAAACTCGCCCTATAACAGCCGGATGTTTACTCTGATGCGGCAACTGGACTGGCTCTCTTTGTTGAATTTTGAAGTGCTGCACGCCAGCCGTTTCCACGTTCTCCCGTGGAACAAACACGGTGGAAAACTATTGAATGCGCATATTCCTGCGCTTGGTTGCTTACAACTTATCGTTGCCCGGAAACGGACTATTCCTTTAACGCTAAATCCGATGAAACAGAGTAAAAACAAGCCACGAATTCGCCAGGCGGTTGGTGCCACCCGGCAATGTCGTAAACCACAGGCTTAAACTTCGACTTGATAGCCTGTATCTTCCAGTGTGGGATTCATCGCCGCAGCACGAGCCAGTTCATCACAGCGTTCGTTTTCCGGGTGTCCGGCATGGCCTTTAACCCATTCCCATTTGATTTGATGCTGCCCCAATGCAGCATCAAGACGTTGCCAGAGATCGACATTTTTTACTGGTTTTTTGTCTGCTGTTTTCCAGCCACGTTTTTTCCAGTTATGGATCCACTGGGTGATACCCTGGCGGACATACTGGCTGTCGGTACTCAAAATGACTTCGCAATGTTCTTTTAACGCCTCCAGCGCGACAATAGCGGCCATCAACTCCATACGGTTGTTGGTGGTGCGGGTGTAGCCAGCGCTAAAGGTTTTCTCGCGTCCGCGATAGCGTAAAATAGCGCCGTAACCACCAGGTCCAGGATTACCCAGACACGAACCATCGGTGAAAATTTCTACCTGTTTAAGCATCTCTGGTAGACTTCCTGTAATTGAATCGAACTGTAAAACGACAAGTCTGACATAAATGACCGCTATGAGCACTGCAATTACACGCCAGATCGTTCTCGATACCGAAACCACCGGCATGAACCAGATTGGTGCGCACTATGAAGGCCACAAGATCATTGAGATTGGTGCCGTTGAAGTAGTGAACCGTCGTCTGACGGGCAATAACTTCCATGTTTATCTCAAACCCGATCGGCTGGTGGATCCTGAAGCCTTTGGCGTACATGGTATTGCCGATGAGTTTTTGCTCGATAAGCCCACGTTTGCCGAGGTAGCCGATGAGTTCATGGACTATATTCGCGGCGCTGAGTTGGTGATCCATAACGCAGCGTTCGATATCGGCTTTATGGACTACGAGTTCTCGTTACTTAAGCGCGATATTCCGAAGACCAATACCTTCTGTAAGGTCACCGATAGCCTTGCGGTGGCGAGGAAAATGTTTCCCGGTAAACGTAACAGCCTCGATGCGTTATGTGCCCGCTACGAAATAGATAACAGTAAACGAACGCTGCACGGGGCATTACTCGATGCCCAGATCCTTGCGGAAGTTTATCTGGCGATGACCGGTGGTCAAACGTCGATGGCTTTTGCGATGGAAGGAGAGACACAGCAGCAACAAGGTGAAACAACAATTCAGCGCATTGTGCGTCAGGCAAGTAAGTTACGCGTTGTTTTTGCGACAGATGAAGAGCTTGCGGCACATGAAGCCCGTCTCGATCTGGTGCAGAAAAAGGGCGGAAGCTGCCTCTGGCGGGCATAAATACCTGTAAAAGGCGCTAAAAATAGCGACTTGGGCGATTTTTGCAGCAAACGATTCAAAAGATGAGAAAAACCGTTGACGAAGGGTGAGGCAATCCGTAATATTCGCCTCGTTCCCAACGGAACACAACGCGGAGCGGTAGTTCAGTCGGTTAGAATACCTGCCTGTCACGCAGGGGGTCGCGGGTTCGAGTCCCGTCCGTTCCGCCAATATTCAGAAAGCCCGAATCAGTAATGATTCGGGCTTTCGTCGTTTTGGTGAAGCGAGAATTTTTTCACTCAGGAAGTAAAACGAATATGATTTAAAAAATGGCCAGACATTATAAATTCTGGCCACTTCTGTTACTCCAGCGCATCCCATTTTTCCAGCAGTTCTACTGGAATTTCATTTATAACCTCCGAGAAGCGTTTTCCGACCAGGCGCTCTGCCTGGCGCAGCAAAGGAATGGTCGGGCTGCTCGGTTCGCTGTGCTCAAACCAGCGACGGATGACACGCAGGCGTTCCAGCGCGTCGTTCCGGTCGCGGATCTGCCTGGGTTCTGCGCCGGACATCGGTGATATTTCCTCCGCGATATGCACCGGTAGCGCAATCTGCTCTGACGATATCTGTTCAGTATGAACGATGGCGGTGCTCTCCGGCTGTTCAACCACTGGTTGTGGCAGGATCTCCGGCGTGGTGGTCCGTATCGCTCCCGGCAACAGAGCCAGCAATTGTGTCAGACGGGATAGGTTCGGTGCCTGTTCATTCAGCGTTTCACGCGCATGGCGTTGCAGCCGCTCAGTGGTCTCTGCGGCCTGGCGAAAGGCGTCAAGTGGCAGTGCGCCGCGCGCTTCCAGGTCGGCCAGTTGCTGGCGTACCGATTCCGGTGCCAGCGCATCCGCCGGGCGTGATGCAGACAGCGAACGCTCCACATCCCGTACCTGAAGGCGCATGGCGACATTATTTGACAGCGTGATACCCCGGATATCCGCCATTACGCCTTCGTGGTCCAGCAACGCCGCCAGCGCGTTACTGCGTGCCACAGCCGCCTCTTCGGCGGTGATATCTTCAGTCGCGAGCAGTTGCGGGTGGATGGCGTCCGGGTAACTGATAGTGGAGAGGTTTTATTCTGGAAATTAGAAAAAAATTGTAATTGGAAAATAGTTATAAATGAAAGTCGTGGACCTCTTTGTGATGAATTTGACTTAGGGTGGGCAGAGTTTATGGTTGAACTGCTATCAGCACGACTAGAGTCTTTGGTACTACCGAAAAAGGAATTTGCCCGTGTTGCTGATTTTAAATCACTTACGGATATATGAGTTTAATTACATCAGCTACGGAACATCAGTTCATCTACGATGCGGACTGTGACTGACAGAGGAACCGCGCGCGGATGGTCTGGCAGGAATGTTTGCGCTGAATGTATGCGGGTATTCTCCCGGATCTCTGCCTGCACTTACAGGCGAGAATCCGGGGATATCCATCTTATGGTTCGATCAGATCTTCGATAAAGACCACGCCATCAGCAGTATGCAGCCAGCGTGGTGCTTTCAGTTTTGCTGCAAAGAACCAGACCAGTTCGCACAGTAATCCAGTAAGGGATTGTTGTGTTTCCGATCCCTGCGCCCGTTCCGTCAGAAGCTGGAGCAACGTCAGGCAATACTGACACAACTGTTCTGCATCTGGTTCAAAGCGCGGAAACGACGTCGGCAAATCATCAAGCGTCAGGCTGTCCACCAGATGGGACGGAATCGGCTCGTTCAGCGTGGGATGCAGAATGGCGAGACAGGCGCGAAGACGCCCATATAGCGCCATTTTCAGCGCCGGATCGTGACACTCTATAAGAGTTTCAGCGAAACGATCGCAGTGATCGGCCAGGTCAGTTAAATCGGTGGCAGAACTGAAAGGAATGGACAGTAAATCATAATCAGGGGGGAGGATTGTAGCCATAAGGCAACCTCCACTAAGTGATTTTAATACCGCCAACGGAGAGGCTAATCTCACGGGTGGCGGAACCAGACGAGGTTAGCCTTACCGGCCTTAGCAGGGAAAGATCACGTAACGCTGCTTTTTTGTACTAAACAATTCGCATTTTATGTTTAAAAATTGAGATATTCCTCATTACCTGAAGCTGTTTTTTATTGCTTATACATGATCAAATACTCCTTACATAATTAAGGAGAACAAAATGGAACTTAAAAAATTGATGGAACATATTTCTATTATCCCCGATTACAGACAAGCCTGGAAAGTGGAACATAAATTATCGGATATTCTACTGTTGACTATTTGTGCCGTTATTTCTGGAGCAGAAGGTTGGGAATATATAGAGGATTTCGGGGAAACTCATCTCGATTTTTTGAAGCAATATGGTGATTTTGAAAATGGTATTCCTGTTCACGATACTATTGCCAGAGTTGTATCATGTATCAGTCCTGCAAAATTTCACGAATGCTTTATTAACCGGATGCGTGAATGTCATTCTTCAGATGACAAAGACGTCATCGCGATTGATGGAAAAGCACTTCCACACTCCTATGATAAAAGTGGTCGCAGGAGAGCGGGCTTTCGTAGTCATACCCCAACTCTCCCCGGCCCTAAACACAACCCCCACTCACCACAACCTAAACTCATCCGCATCCTGCCATGCCGGAAACTTTTCTCTATATTCCCGTAACACCGCCATCGACAGCTCCGCATCAATGCGCGTTGCCTGATGCGCGTCGGCAGTAGCGATAATCTCGCCCTGTGGATTAATCACCCGGCTGTCACCGCGATAATGGCAGCCGTTGCCATCGCTGCCGACGCGATTACATCCCGCTACATACGCCTGATTCTCAATCGCGCGGGCTGTCAGCAATGCCTGCCAGTGCAGAGAGCGCGGAGCAGGCCAGTTGGCAACGTACAGGGCGAGGTCATAATCGTTGAGATTGCGCGACCACACCGGAAAACGTAAGTCGTAGCACACCAGCGGCAAAATACGCCAGCCGCGCCATTCCACAATCACTCGCGCATTGCCCGCTTTATAATGCAGATGCTCATCTGCCATTCGGAACAGATGACGCTTATCATAAAAATGTACCGTGCCGCCCGGCTCAACCAGCAAAAAGCGGTTAACCGAACCAGACTCCGTTTGTAATGCAACACTGCCTGCAATCAGCGCATTGCACTGCTGCGCTTTAGCTGTCATCCAGTTCACTACGTCATCTTGTGCTAGCGACGAAGCTGCCGCTTCCATGGCAAAGCCGCTGGTAAACATCTCCGGTAGAACGATCACATCGCGCCCGGTAATACCTTCCAGTTGACGATCAAAATGACGCAGGTTGGCAGGACCATCCATCCACACCAGTGGTTGCTGTAAAAGCGTAATCTTCAAACCAGGCACGGTGTACAACTCCTTTATGCGAAGGGTTTTATAACTCTAACACCTTATCAGGCAGTTGCCTTAGCGCAGAATAAATTGATAACAAATGCTGATATTGGAAATATCTGATTTGCAAATTATCGTGTTATCGCCAGGCTTTAGGAGGTTAATAACATGGGCAGGATAAGCTCGGGAGGAATGATGTTTAAGGCAATAACGACAGTCGCCGCACTGGTCATCGCCACCAGTGCAATGGCGCAGGATGATTTAACCATTAGCAGCCTTGCAAAGGGCGAAACCACCAAAGCTGCGTTTAGTCAGATGGTGCAAGGGCATAAGCTGCCTGCCTGGGTGATGAAAGGCGGTACTTATACCCCCGCACAAACCGTGACATTGGGAGATGAGACGTATCAGGTGATGAGCGCGTGCAAACCGCATGACTGTGGCTCGCAACGTATCGCTGTGATGTGGTCCGAGAAATCTAATCAGATGACGGGGCTGTTCTCGACCATTGATGAGAAAACCTCGCAAGAGAAACTCACCTGGTTGAATGTGAATGATGCGCTTTCGATTGATGGTAAAACGGTGCTATTCGCGGCGTTGACCGGCAGCCTGGAAAATCATCCGGATGGCTTTAATTTTAAATAATTAGCGGATAAAGAAACGGAGCCTTTCGGCTCCGTTATTCAATTATGCGGCTTCAACTTTCCGCACTTTCTCCGGCAACTTTACCGGCTTCGTCGCCAGCTCTTCCGGATCAAAGTCATCAACGTTAATACTGCGCAGACGACTCTCTTCAGCTTTCACAAGAATAGCGGCTTCATCTTTATCAATCAGCCCCTTCGCCAGCGCGTTATGCGCCAGTTCATCCAGACGGGTAAACGGCAGGTTTTTACCCAGCTCTTTACAGATCCGCTGATGAATTGGGTCGGCGGCAATCACATCCACCAGCGCCTCTTCCAGTAAACCAACCGGGTTATGCTCGCTCGGGGTCAGGTACTGACCGCGACCAATACGTGAACGGGTGGCGTTCGGCACTTGTAAAATCTTCGCCACCTTATGATCCAGCTTGTCAGACGGTGCCAGATAATGACGTCCGGTCGGGAAGATCACCACATTCAGCAGCCCGGCAACCACGCGGTTCGGGAAGTTTTGCAGTAAATCATCCATCGCCTGTTCAGCCTGATACAGCGCATCCTGTACGCCCCAGTGCACCAGCGGCAGATCGGCTTCATTACGGCCTTCGTCGTCATAACGCTTCAGAACGGCAGAGGCGAGGTAAAGCTGGCTTAAAATATCCCCCAGACGTGCCGAGATACGCTCACGACGTTTCAGGCTGCCGCCCAGCACAGCCATCGAGACATCAGAAAGCAGGGCGAGGTTGGCACTCAGGCGGTTCAGGTGCTGATAATAACGTTTAGTGGCATCGCCGGTTGGTGTGCTGCTGGTTAAACCGCGCGTCAGGCCCAGCCAGAAGCTGCGAACTTTGTTACTGCCGACGTGGCCAATATGTTTGAACAGCAGTTTATCGAACGCGTTAACGTCATTGTTCTTCGCCGCTTCCATCTCTTCCAGCACGTACGGATGGCAACGAATCGCTCCCTGACCGAAGATCATCATGCTGCGGGTCAGAATGTTGGCCCCTTCAACGGTGATGGCAATCGGTGCGCCCTGGTAAGCTCGTGCCAGGAAGTTGCTCTGACCGAGCATAATGCCTTTACCCCCGGTGATATCCATCGCATCAATAATCGACTGCTGCCCACGGTGGGTACAATGATACTTAACGATAGCCGACAGCACGGCAGGTTTTTCACCGAGCATAATTCCGTAGGTAATCAGCGATGCCGCAGCATCCATCACGTAGGCATTACCGGCAATACGCGCCAGCGGCTCTTCAATCCCTTCCATCTTACCGATAGAGATTTTGAACTGACGGCGAATGTGCGCATACGCGCCCGTTGCCAGTGCTACCGATTTCACGCCGCCGGTTGAGTTGGAAGGTAGGGTGATGCCGCGGCCCACGGAGAGACACTCCACCAGCATCCGCCAGCCTTGCCCGGCCATTTTTGGTCCGCCGATAATGTAGTCGATCGGTACGAAGACATCTTTACCTCGCGTCGGTCCGTTCTGGAACGGTACGTTCAGCGGGAAGTGGCGACGACCAATTTCCACGCCTGGCGTGGTGGTCGGGATAAGTGCACAGGTAATGCCTAAATCTTCTGCGCCACCCAGCAGTTTTTCCGGGTCGGAAAGTTTAAACGCCAGCCCAAGCACGGTCGCAATTGGCGCGAGCGTAATGTAGCGTTTGTTCCAGGTCAGTCGCATCCCCAGCACCTGCTGGCCCTGCCACTCGCCCATGCAGACAATCCCGGTATCCGGGATAGCGCCCGCATCGGAACCCGCTTCCGGGCTGGTCAGTGCAAAGCAAGGGATTTCCTGACCACGCGCCAGACGCGGCAGATAGTGATCTTTCTGCTCATCAGTGCCGTAATGTTGCAGCAGCTCGCCCGGGCCTAATGAGTTCGGCACGCCGACGGTAATCGCCAGGATCCCGCTCACGCCGGAGAGTTTTTGCAGCACACGAGACTGGGCATAAGCCGAGAACTCCAGCCCGCCGTACTCTTTTTTGATAATCATCGCGAAGAAACGATGCTCTTTAAGGTACGCCCACAACTCCGGCGGCAGATCCGCCAGCTCATGAGTAATCTGGAAATCATTCGCCATCCGGCAGGCTTCTTCTACCGGGCCGTCGAGAAACGCTTGCTCTTCTGCGGTCAGGCGCGGCTGCGGATAGTTATGCAGCTTTTTCCAGTCCGGCTTACCCTGGAACAAGTCGCCTTCCCACCAGGTAGTGCCTGCATCAATCGCTTCTTTTTCAGTGCGTGACATCGGTGGCATCACCTTACGGAATCCACGAAATACCGGCGCAGAAATCATCGACTTACGCATAGGCGCAAAGTTAAACGGTACGAGGATAATGGCCAGAGGCACCAGTACCCACGCCGACCACAGACCAGCGACGCCGAGGGCGGCTGTCCAGGCGAGCAAAATCAGACTGCTGATAAATAAGCTCACGCGGTGATAGAACAACGCGCCGAGCAGGACAACCGTAGCGAGAATACTCAAAATCATCATAACGAAAAGCCCCTTACTTGTAGGAGGTCTGACCACTTGTGATGATATGGTTGTAGTGGATGTAAAAATATTTAGCAATGTGTTTACAATATAATTACAACAAAGCTCACATTGTTGCTGTTTTTATCCGCACTTCAGGTCAAAAAGTCCTGGTCATCGCACCTGCCCGTACTTCTCGCTTTTGGCGGTATCCGGTACACTGCATTTTGTCTATTACATTTATGCTGAAGGATATCCTCATGTACCAGGATCTTATTCGTAACGAACTGAACGAAGCGGCGGAAACGCTGGCTAACTTTTTAAAAGATGACGCCAATATTCACGCCATTCAGCGCGCGGCGGTCCTGTTAGCAGACAGCTTTAAAGCCGGTGGCAAAGTGCTTTCCTGCGGCAACGGCGGTTCCCATTGCGACGCCATGCACTTTGCCGAAGAGTTGACGGGGCGCTACCGTGAAAACCGTCCGGGCTATCCGGCGATTGCCATTTCTGACGTTAGTCATATTTCCTGCGTCGGTAACGATTTTGGTTTCAACGATATTTTCTCCCGTTACGTTGAAGCGGTAGGTCGCGAAGGCGATGTACTGCTGGGGATCTCCACTTCCGGTAACTCTGCGAACGTGATCAAAGCGATCGCAGCGGCGCGTGAGAAGGGGATGAAAGTGATCACCCTGACCGGTAAAGACGGCGGCAAAATGGCTGGCACGGCGGATATCGAAATTCGCGTTCCACACTTTGGTTATGCCGACCGCATTCAGGAGATTCACATTAAAGTGATCCATATCCTGATCCAGTTAATTGAAAAAGAGATGGTTAAGTAAGTCTGGCGTAGGCTGGATAAGGCGTTTACGCCGCATCCGGCACTTGTGCGCTGATGCCTGATGCGACGCTGATGCGTCTTATCATGCCTACAAATCTGTACCCGAACCGTAGGCCGAATAATGCGTTCACGCCGCATCCGACCTGAAAATTCTTAAATCAATCTTCGCCGGGGGCCATGCGCCCTCGCTGTTGTGGAGGTTACCCATGTGCGAATTGCTCGGGATGAGCGCTAACGTCCCTACCGATATCTGCTTTAGTTTCACCGGTCTGGTGCAGCGTGGTGGTGGAACCGGGCCACATAAAGATGGCTGGGGCATTACCTTTTACGAAGGTAAAGGCTGTCGCACATTTAAAGATCCGCAACCCAGCTTTAATTCCCCTATCGCCAAACTGGTCCAGGACTATCCAATCAAATCCTGCTCGGTAATTGCTCATATTCGCCAGGCGAATCGGGGCGAGGTGGCACTGGAAAATACTCATCCGTTTACCCGCGAGTTATGGGGGCGTAACTGGACTTATGCCCATAACGGACAACTGACGGGCTACAAATCACTGGAAACTGGCAACTTCCGCCCGGTAGGCGAAACCGACAGCGAAAAAGCCTTCTGCTGGCTCCTGAATAAATTAACGCAGCGTTACCCGCGCACACCGGGCAACATGGCGGCAGTGTTTAAATATATCGCCTCACTGGCGGATGAACTGCGGCAGAAGGGCGTTTTCAACATGCTACTTTCGGACGGACGCTATGTAATGGCGTATTGCTCGACCAATCTGCACTGGATCACCCGCCGCGCGCCGTTTGGCGTGGCAACGTTGCTGGATCAGGATGTGGAAATCGACTTCAGCTCGCAGACCACACCGAATGATGTGGTCACGGTGATTGCGACACAGCCGCTGACGGGCAATGAAACCTGGCAAAAGATTATGCCAGGCGAATGGCGCTTATTTTGCCTCGGGGAGCGTGTAGTTTGATGCCAGCTGTGGCTGCACCACTTCATGGCTCAACGGTTTGCTGACGACGTAACGGCCATTGACCACAGAAACGGTCGGTGGCTTACGGGTCTGTTCAAAGTAGTCGTAGCCCGGCTTCAGTTGCTCCCAGAAGTCCTTAAAGTTGGAATATTTATGGCGCTGCATGTTGGCGTCGGTCATGCGGAACGGGTAAATACTTACCTGCACACTCGGCTGACCAAACACCAGCGCGCCGGTAACGAACTGGAAGATCTCATCAATACCTTGATTGGTCATCGCGTAGCAGCCGATGGAAACACAATCGCCGTGGATCATCAGGTATTTCCCTTCATAACCATGCGCACGGTCATAGGCATTGGGGAATCCAATATTAATCGCTTTGTAGTAACGGCTGTCTGGTTTTAACTGATTACGCTGGACGCTATAAAACCCTTCCGGGCTTTTGAAATCGCCCTGACGCTGTTTTGGCCCTAAGCCGCCGGAATATTTACAGATTTTATAGCTGTCGAGCAGTTGATATTGCTCGCCCATTTTGACGTAGAGATCGAGCGTACGTTCTTCCTTGAAGATCTGGATGTAGACAGGGGATCCCATCAACTGCTGCTTATACTCTTTGCTCACTGGCGTGGTCGAGCTACTGCTGCCCAGCAAACCGGCAAACGAAACGCACGGGATCAACAACATCGCAAGAATTAATGCGATTTTACGCATACTGCTTATTCCTTGATAAAACGGTTACACACGCCAGGACGGCAAAATGGATCCCAAATCGGAATAGTCTGGATTTGGAAGGCTCACATTATCACCAAAAGAGTTTTACGCAAGCCTGTCGGCGCAGGGTTTACAAATTTAGCACAAGGGCAGTTTTCATTAGTCCGAAAAGCGCATGTATCATTTATTTCCTAAGATTATGAAACCTCAATAGTAATATGCAAATAAGCAATTAATAATCCCGTTTACTCCTCCGGTCTTTTAAAATTCTCACCTTCATTCAGCCGGTTTATGTCCTTCATGTCTTCGTTCTTGCTCGGCAGATTTCTGCATCCAGGCGTGTTTTCGTTATGCGTTTTGCTCCCTTTACTCGCCAGCGCCACCACATCACATATCTCTTTCAGCTACGCCGCCCGCCAGCGGATGCAAAACCGTGCGCGTTTATTAAAACAGTACCAAATTCATCTGAAAAAGCAGGCCAGCTATATTGTGGAAGGCAATGCTGAAAGCAGAAGGGCACTGCGGCAACACAACCGCGAACAGATAAAACAGCATCCAGAATGGTTTCCTGCGCCGCTCAAGGCGAGTGACAGACGCTGGCAGGCGCTGGCGGAAAACAATCATTTCCTCAGCAGTAACCACCTGCATAATATCACCGAAGTGGCGATTCACCGTCTGGAGCAGCAGCTTGGCAAGCCATACGTCTGGGGTGGCACGCGACCCGATCAAGGCTTCGACTGTAGCGGGTTGGTTTTTTATGCCTACAACAAGATCCTCGAGGCGAAACTCCCGCGCACGGCCAATGAGATGTATCACTACCGTCGGGCAACCATTGTGGCAAATAACGACCTGCGCCGGGGAGATTTGCTGTTTTTCCATATTCACAGCCGCGAGATTGCCGACCATATGGGCGTGTATCTGGGAGACGGTCAGTTTATCGAGTCGCCGCGCACCGGGGAAACCATTCGGGTAAGTCGGTTAGCTGAACCTTTCCGGCAGGATCACTTTTTGGGCGCGCGCAGGATTTTGACAGAAGAGACGATTTTGTAGGGCGGATAAGGCGTGTACGCCGCATCCGGCGGTTATGCGCCGATGCCTGATGCGACGCTGGCGCGTCTTATCATGCCTACGAGTCTGCGAATATTTTGCGAGCCGCTTTCCCGATATAACACACCCGCATTGTCGACTTTTCCTTTTCTTCTTACCGTTGAGAAAAAGGAGTCGCTATGTCTGAATATCGTCGTTTTTATATAAAGGGGGGAACATGGTTTTTCACGGTAAATTTACGGAATCGTCGAAGCCAACTTTTGACCGCTCAGTTACAGATGCTCCGTAACGCCATTATTAACGTTAAGCGAGACAGGCCTTTTGAAATTAACGCCTGGGTCGTTTTGCCGGAGCATATGCACTGTATCTGGACATTACCCGAAAGCGATGATGATTTTTCCTCGCGCTGGCGGGAGATTAAAAAGCAATTCACCCATGTTTGCGGATTGAAAAATATCTGGCAACCGCGTTTTTGGGAGCATGCCATCCGCAACACCAAAGATTATCGCCATCATGTTGATTATATTTATATAAATCCAGTAAAACATGGCTGGGTAAAGCAGGTAAGTGATTGGCCATTCTCAACGTTCCATCGTGATGTCGCGAAAGGGTTATATCCCATCGATTGGGCGGGGGACGTAACGGATTTTAGTGCCGGAGAGCGTATCATTTTATAATTGTGCACCGATGCCTGATGCGACGCTGGCGCGTCTTATCATGCCTACAAACTGCACCCAACCGTAGGCCGGATAAGGCGTTTACGCCGCATCCGGCGGTTGTACGCAGATGCCGGATGCGCTTACGCTTATCCGGCCTACAAATCTGTGCTTTAACAGTAGATACTGTTACGGCCTGCAAGTTTTTTCCTGGTCCAGTCTCCCGGATTGCAGGCATGCCAGACACAGCGCCGTCAGGCGCTGTTGTTTCATCCCTTCCGCGATTTTTACGCAGCTACCGGATTATGCCGTGACGCATCGAACGGCACGCCTGACTTCAGCACTCCATACGCCACCTGTGCCAGCTTGCGCATCATCGCGCCGAGAATCACCTTTCCTTTCTTGCCATTAGCCGCCAGACGGTCACGGAACATCCGTCCCCACTAGTCTTACTGGTGGCTACCATTGCAGGCATATACAACGCCCTGCGAAGCGACACATGTCCGGCTTTACTCAACCGGCTTGCCCCTCTCACACTACTGCCTGATTCATAACGCCGTGGTGTCAGACCCGCAAAAGCGGCGAACTGTCTGGCATGGGCGAAACGGTCCTTCAGACCAATTTAAGCCAGCAATACCGCAGATGTTTTTTCTCCGATACCCGGGATGCTTTCCAGCAGTTTCCTGCGGTGTGTAGTGGCACAGTAAATTTGGCCACCTGATTAAAGGTGATATTCTCACCTCAAC
>ERZ1026901.934-NODE-934-length-19499-cov-6.905884_pt1 | contig 19499 bp, 19 predicted proteins | sample MGYA00380179_ERZ1026901 | MGnify/ENA primary metagenome ERZ1026901 (study PRJEB33269, sample SAMEA4719815) | human gut metagenome | biome: human-associated habitat; feature: organic feature; material: feces | place: Cameroon | collected 2013-10 ... | reverse complement strand
AACTTGCAAAGTCCGTGGGGGCGAGCCGTGAGGAGGTGGCGGCATCCATGGAAGCCGGGGCGAGAGTCGGATCCATCTATGAGCCGTTTGATCCCGGGGACGGGACCGGCGGCTGCCTGGCCGATAAGATCGCGGAAAAGACATCGGAGAACGACCGCGTCCTGGACAGGATCGTTTTGTCAGAGCTTCTCTCTGACCTCGGGGAGCGGGAACAGCAGCTCATAAAGCTGCGCTATTTTGAAAACCAGACCCAGACCGCGATCGCATCCCGACTTGGAATTTCACAGGTTCAGGTGTCACGGCTGGAGAAGAAGATCCTGCGGGAGATGCGGGAGAGGATGATGGGGTGAAGGGGACATTATAGGGTGATTTAAGGAAAAGGATAAGGATAAGGATAAGAGTGTATTGGCTGTGGCTGATGCACTTTTTTCTTTGGAACGAACAGCAGGTAAAGAAAGATCACATTTGCAGATCAGAATTGCAGTCAGAATAAATTTAAAATGCGAGTTTGTAAAGCATGGATACGAAAAAGTACTGTATTGATTGTACTGTTCGCATTCCTATGGTATGATAAAAGAAGTGAAATACTGAAGATGAAATAGATAATGGTAAGAGGTGACAATATGGCAGTGTGCTATAAAAAACTTTGGAAAATGTTGATCGATAAAGATATGATAAAAAAGGATTTACGCCTGCAGACTGGTTTCAGCACGACAACCATGTCAAAGCTGTCTAAGGATGAAAATGTCAGTATGGATGTAATTGAAAAAATTTGTACCGTGTTAAATTGCGATGTTGGAGACATCATGGAGTTCATACCTGATAAAAAAGAGGAACAGTAGAAAAAGCGGATTCTTCGGAAACAGAAAGCGATTCAAAATAATCAGGTGGCGAATGCTACCAAAGAGAGCGAGGTGTTACAATGACCATAGAAGAAATTCTTGCAGGAGAATCGAAGAATGTGGAGTTCAAAGAGAACCTGCCGGAGAAAAGCATTAAATATATGAAGTCTGTGGTTGCATTTGCAAATGGAACCGGAGGAAAAATCATTTTCGGAATTGCAGATAAAACCAGAGAGGTTATTGGCTTTGACAAGGAAGATGTGTTCAAAAAAATGGATGCCATTGCCAATGCCATATCGGATAGCTGCGAACCGGCAATTATTCCGGATATTACATTACAGACAGTTGACGGTAAAACAGTCATTGTAGTGGAAATTTCTGAAGGCAGACAGCGACCGTATTATATCAAAGCCCTTGGCAGAGAAGGCGGTGTATATGTCCGTGTTGCCGGAACTACCCGCCTTGCCGATGAGTACATGATAAAAGAGCTGATGTTTGAGGGAAGTAACCGTTATTTTGATCAGGCTTTGTGCACCGGACTGACCATTACAGATGAAGATATTGATGCTCTTTGCAAAGCAATGAAGGATCAGGCAGTTAAAAATGCTCATAACGAGGAGCAAAAAGCGTCCATCAAAGACGTTGGCAGACAGCAGCTCCGTTCCTGGGGAGTATTGATTGAGCGTGAAGGAAAAGATTATCCATCCAATGCTTTTGCGATTCTAACGGGCAAGGGAGGACTGCATGTTGCAACGCAATGTGGCGTGTTCAAAGGAACAACAAAAGCGGTATTTGTTGATCGTAGAGAGTATACAGGTCCGCTTTGGGAACAGATAGACGAGGCATTTCAGTTTGTTTTGCGAAATATTCACCTGGGTGCGACGATTGTGGGGCTTTATCGACAGGATGTTTATGAAATTCCACCGGATGCTATTCGTGAGTTGATTATCAATGCAATGGTGCATCGGAGCTATCTGGATCATGGTACGATACAAGTTGCAGTATATGACAACCGCCTGGAAATTACTTCTCCTGGAAAGCTGCCAATGGGACAGACCATAGAGCGCATGAAAAAAGGATATTCTAAAATTAGGAATGAAGCACTTGCTCATGCATTTGCATACATGAATCTGATCGAGCATTGGGGAAGTGGTATTCCGAGAATCATTGATAAAGTAAAATCTGCTGGACTGCGGGATCCGGAGTTTATTGGCGGTGAGGTTGACTTGCGTATCAACATTTACCGGGAGCAAAATAATGCCATTAGCATTAAGAATGGCGTTGATACAGAAAAAAATGGCATTGATGGCGTTAAAAATGGCATTAAAAATGGCGTTGATGAAGTGTTATACACAGATAAAGATCTCTCAGATCATATTCAAAAACTACTGAAGATCATTACCAAATATCCGACAGAAACGCAGGCACAGTATGCAGAGAAGCTTGGGGTATCTAAAAGAACAATCTCCAGAATTTTTTCGGAATTAAAAGAACAAGGCATACTTGAACAGCAAGGAACCAGAAGAAAAGCAAAGTGGATTATTTCCAAAAACAAATAGGAGGGACAGCAAAGCGTCCGAGACGAATGTGCAGCCGGCGTTGCTGGGGCTGCTTTGCGAAGAAATTGGAGTGGTGTTCTCCCATACAAGAAAATGAGCGTGGATAGCGTCCATGCTCTGCGTGCGCAAGACTTGAGACTTATGAGATAACTTATGAACTTATGAGATGTCGGCATTTTTTATTTACTCTTAAAGCGCGATATATTATAATGTTAATATAATTTTGGATGTTTAGGAAACCACTTTGAAAGTAATAAGGCGATAAAAAATGGCAGTATCATACAAAAGATTATTCAAACTTATGATCGACAAAAAGATGCGAAAAAAGGATTTATGTGAGCTTGCTGGTGTCAGCACAAGCACTATGAGTAAGATGGGGCGGGATGAGATTGTTTCACTTGAAGTTATTGACCGGATCTGTCAGAAATTGAACTGTAATATTGAGGATGTTCTTGAGATTCTGCCTGACAGTCCCGATAGTAGGACATCAAGAGATGTAGAATAAGGACTAAAACAAAGGTAGGTGAAAGAATTGAAAGTACTTGATAATATCACCAGTACGGTTCGGGATGATCTGCAGGTAGAAATCAAAAGAGGCAGCAAGGTGTCAATAGCGGCAGCCTGCTTTTCGATGTATGCGTATAAAGAGCTGAAGAAGCAGTTGGAATCTGTGGACGAGTTTCGTTTTATCTTCACATCGCCCACTTTTGTCAAAGAGAAAGCGGAAAAGCAGAAACGAGAATTCTATATTCCCCGTCTTTCCCGTGAGACCAGTCTATACGGTACAGAGTTTGAAATCAAGCTGCGCAATGAGATGACCCAGCGAGCTATCGCCAGGGAGTGCGCTGATTGGATCAGGGAAAAAGCGAAATTCAAGTCAAATACTACAGGTGAAAACATGGGTGGCTTTATGACCGTGGATTCGGGCGCGATACAGACAGCCTATGTTCCAATCAATGGTTTTACCACAGTAGACATTGGCTGTGAACGTGGAAACAACAGCTACAACATGGTCACCTGCATGGAAGCTCCGCACTCTCAGCAATATATGCAGCTTTTTGATGGTCTTTGGAATAACCGGGAAAAGATGCAGGATGTCACGGACGTAGTTTTGGAAAACATTAGTACGGCCTATGCGGAAAATTCTCCGGAGTTCATCTATTTCATGACACTGTATCATGTGTTCAGTGAATTTCTGGATGACATCTCTGAGGATGAGCTGCCGAACGAGGCAACTGGCTTCAAACAGAGCAAAATCTGGAGTATGCTTTACGATTTCCAGAGGGATGCCGTGCTTGCCATCATCAACAAATTGGAAAAGTACAACGGCTGCATTCTTGCCGATAGCGTTGGTCTTGGTAAAACATTTACCGCTCTGGCTGTTGTAAAGTATTATGAAAATCGAAATAAGTCGGTGCTGGTGCTTTGCCCGAAAAAGCTGGCTGAAAACTGGAATACATACAAGGACAACTATATCAATAACCCTATTGCATCGGACAGGCTGAACTACGATGTTTTGTTCCATACTGACCTTTCTCGCAATGGTGGGCAGTCTAATGGTCTTGATCTGAATCGCCTGAACTGGGGCAACTATGACCTTGTGGTAATAGATGAATCCCACAACTTCCGCAACGGCATTGGTACGCACAGCAAGACGCAGGATAACCGCTATCAGCGTCTGATGGACAAGGTAATCCGTTCCGGAGTTAAGACTAAAGTTTTGATGCTCTCTGCAACGCCGGTCAACAACCGTTTTGTTGATTTGAAGAACCAACTTGCCCTTGCCTATGAGGGTAATTCGGAGTTCCTTGACGCGCGGCTGAATACATCAAAAAACGTGGAGGATATTTTCAAGCAGGCGCAAAAGGCGTTCAATGCATGGAGCAAACTGCCTCAGGAGGAACGAACCACAGATGCGCTGCTGCGCACATTGGATTTTGACTTTTTTGAGCTGTTGGACAGCGTGACCATTGCCCGCTCCCGTAAACACATTGAGAAGTATTATGACACCAACGAAATTGGAAAATTTCCCGAACGGCTCAAGCCAATTTCTAAACGTCCCTGCCTGACGGATTTGAACAACGCCATCAACTATAACGAGATTTATGAGCAACTCATGCAGCTCTCTTTGTGTGTGTATGCGCCCTCTAATTACATTTTTCCCAGTAAGCTCCAGAAATATAAAGAGCTGACCCACAACAAGGGTGAGAACCTGACCCAGACAGGACGTGAGCAAGGTATCCGCCGCTTGATGAGCATTAACCTTTTGAAGCGTCTGGAAAGCTCCGTACATTCTTTCCAACTGACACTGACCCGAATCAAGGAACTGATCAATGGTACGATTCAGTCCATCAATCAGTTTGAGGCATACGGTCGGTCGGATTTGGACATGTATGATGCTGGTGGCGATGACTTTGATATAGATGATGAAAATTCAGATTTCTTCACCGTTGGCAAAAAGGTAAAAATCGACCTTGCAGATATGGACTGGAAGAGTTGGCGCACGGAGCTTCAGCGAGATGCGGAGGTTCTGGAACTGCTGACCTTTATGGTTGCCGATATTACCCCGGAGCATGATGTCAAATTGCAGGAACTGTTAAAACTGCTATCTGAGAAAATTGAGAATCCGATCAATTCTGGGAACAAGAAAGTGCTGATCTTCTCGGCGTTTTCTGATACAGCCGAGTATCTGTATGACCATGTCAGCAAGTATATCAAAGATAAATACGGACTGAACACAGCGGTAATCACCGGTTCCATTGATGGTAAAACCACGATCAAGGGATTTCAGGCAACACTGAACAATGTTCTGACCTGCTTTTCCCCTATCTCCAAAGGTCGGGATGTTCTGATGCCTGGCAGTACCACGGAGATTGATGTGTTGATTGCAACGGACTGTATCTCGGAAGGACAGAACTTGCAGGACTGCGATTATCTGATCAACTATGATATCCACTGGAATCCGGTTCGCATTATTCAGCGGTTTGGCCGTGTTGACCGTATCGGCAGTCGTAACCAGTACATACAGCTTGTAAACTTCTGGCCGGACTTGACGCTGGATGAGTATATCAATCTGAAATCTCGTGTGGAGACCCGCATGAAAATCACGGTTATGACCTCTACCGGCGATGATGACCTGATCAATCCAGAGGAAAAGGGAGATTTGGAATACCGCAAGGCGCAGCTCAAACGCTTGCAGGAGGAAGTGGTTGATATTGAGGATATGTCCGATGGAATCTCCATTATGGATTTGGGGCTGAACGAATTCCGGCTCGACTTATTGGACTACATAAAACGGAACGGAGACATGGACAAAAAGCCTCGTGGGCTTCATGCTGTGGTGCCTGCCACGGATGAACTGCCGAATGGTGTGATCTTTGTGCTGAAAAATATCAACAACAGCGTCAACGTGGACAATCGGAACCGTATCCATCCGTTCTACATGGTTTATATCGGAGTGGACGGTCAGATTATCTGCGATTACCTGAATCCGAAAAAGATGCTGGATGATATCCGCTTACTCTGCCGCGGGAAATCCGCACCGATCAAAGAGGCATACGAACACTTTAACCGGGAAACGGATGATGGGCGGAATATGGCGGAAATGTCTGAGCTGCTGAGCGAAGCAATCAATTCCATCATTGATGTGAAAGAGGAAAGCGATATTGACAGTCTGTTCTCTACCGGTGGAACATCCGCTTTAATGAGCGACATATCCGGGCTGGATGATTTTGAACTGATTTGCTTCCTTGTTGTGAAATGATTGTCTGGAGGTGAGATGCCGTGCTGGGATTGCCGAAATCCACGGAGTTTAACAAACGTATCCCCAAGCAGAAGTTTTATGAAACCATTGCTGTGACATCGGCTATGAAAAAAGCGTTCGTAGAGCAAATCAGAATCATCTACTGGCGCAATAAGATCGCGGCAACCACCCTGAATCTGGCTGCTGGCGAACAGGTGACAGAGATCGAAGTGTTCGAGGTGCGGCTGTCTGCCCCGGAACTGGACGAAAGCGTGTTGCGCCAGATCGACCGGGAAATCCCGTATCACATCTTGTTTTTGCTGGAATACGAGGGCAGGTATCAGGCTGCTATCGGTTACAAGGAAGCTGCAGCGGGTAAAACGGCCTTTAAAGTTGACCGCTATTATTATACGGATTGGCTGGAAGAAAGTGAACTTCCGGTGCATCTGGACGGGCTTTCGCTGGATGCCGTGTATGAGAATTTTGTACGGCAGATTGCTGGAACCGCACTTGATTCAGATGAATCTGCTACTCTGAAAGAAAGTGTCGATCACCAAAAGCAGAGAGAACAACTGGAAAAGCAGATTGGGGCTTTGGAAGCCAAAATCCGTAAGGAAAAGCAACCAAAGAAGAAATTTGAGTTGGTACAAGTGTTGAATACCTTGAAAAAGCAGTCGGAGGAAGTTTAGATGGTAACAGAAGTTGAGCAGCAAACGACAATATCAAACGAACACAAAGCAGAGCATTTACAGATGATTCAGAGCGTTATAGAAAGAATGTCAACAACATCGGCATTGTATAAAGGCTTTTCTGCAACGATTGTGACAGGAGTTTCCGCAATTTCTTTTGTTGACATAAATCCTTGGATTCTATTATTGGCCTTCGTTCCAGTAATATGTTTCTTCGTGATGGATGTGTATTATTTCAGGCTGGAAAAGAAATACCGTATTCTATATGAAAAAGTTCGGTTGGAGAAAGCTCCTGCCGATTTTTCAATGAATGCAAATTGTGCGAATAGTGAATTGTTAGATGCAAATGGTTCGTGGATACAGTGCCTCAAATCTCCGAGCATCTGGATGTTTTATATACCGATTATCGCAATTGGCATGATAATCATAGGATTGAAATTTGGAGGGAAAATATAATTATGGCAAAACGACAAGTTTTTTACAGTTTTCATTATGCAAATGATGTAATGAGAGTTCAGCAGATTAGGAATATTGGTATGGTCGAGGGCAACTCGCCCGTATCTCCAAATGAATGGGAGCAGGTAAAGCGATCCGGCAAGAGCGCAATAGAAAAGTGGATTGACGATAATATGAAATATAGATCCTGTGTTGTCGTTTTGATTGGCGAAGAAACGGCTTCCCGGCCTTGGGTACAGTATGAAATCAAAAAGGCATGGGCAGATGGAAAGGGATTGTTGGGTATTTATATACATAACATTCGTGATCCGAGAACAGGGTGCTGTAGAAAAGGCAGTAATCCGTTCGCTCAATTTGAACTTAATGGTAAGAATTTCGCTGATATCGTTCCTTGCTATGATCCAAATCCGTGGAATGCTTATAATGATATTCGTTGCAATCTAGATAGTTGGATTGAAAACGCAATCAGAATCAGAAATCAATATTACTGATGGAGAAAATTATGGCACATAAAACTTTTATTTCATACAAATATAGTGAAGCAAGAGATTTGAGAGATAGGATAATTGAAGCACTTGGAGACGATGCGACATATTACAAGGGCGAAACGAGCGATTCTCCAGATTTGACTGATACTTCGACAGAGAACATTAAAAGAGTCTTGCGGAATATGATGTACGACACTTCCGTCACAATAGTAATTATCTCCCCACACATGAAAGAAAGCAAATGGATTGACTGGGAAATCGAGTATTCTATAAAAGACAATACGAGAAAAAGTCGTACATCCCATACAAATGGCGTAATTGGCGTCATAATGAAATCTGAAGGGAGTTACAGTTGGTTCAAAACAACAAGAAATAATTCAGATGGTTGTTCTTCATCGTCATATGATGAGAGCAAAGTGTATGACATTATCAATAACAATAGGTTTAATCAGAACCCAAAGCAGTACAGTTGTCAGGTATGCAAGACAGTAAATTCTCTAACTGGCTCATACATAGCTTATGTTGAGGAGGATGATTTTTTGGATGATCCTGCAATGTATATTGACAACGCATATGAGAAAAGCGAGAACGATGCATCAGGGTATGATTTAACCAAGACTAGATAAGGCGAGGAGACCAGTTATGGACAAACTGAAAATGCACAGCCTTGACGGCGTGGCGCGCAATATAGAACTGATCGGCAAAATGTTCCCTAATGCAGTCACCGAAGTGATGCGTAACGGAAAGGTGGAACACGCCATTGATTTTGATGTTCTGCGTCAGGAGCTTTCAGATTCCATCGTGGAAGGCCGGGAGGAGCGATATCAATTTACATGGCCGGATAAGAAAAAGGCGATGCTGGCGGCCAATGCGCCCATTACGGCAACGCTGCGCCCGATGGTAGCTGACAGTGTTGGCAAAGATGGCACACCCGGCGATTTTGACAGCGAGAACCTTTATATCGAGGGCGATAATCTGGAAGTGCTGAAGCTCTTGCAGGAAACCTATCTGGGCAAGGTCAAGATGATCTACATTGATCCGCCGTATAATACGGGAAATGACTTTGTTTATAATGATGAATTTGGAATGAGGAGTGAGGAATGGAACGCCGCCAGCGGAAACTACGATGATGAGGGCAACCAGATCGTTGGCAAGCTGGAACTGAATACAGAGAGCAATGGCCGTTTTCATACGGATTGGCTAAATATGATTTATCCACGTCTGAAAATTGCAAAGGATTTGCTGGCAGATGACGGGGTAATTGTTATTAGTATTGATGACAACGAATCTAAAAATATGCGAAATCTTTGTGATGACATATTTGGCGAAGCCAATTTTATTGCCTGCGTTGTATGGCAAAAAATACACAGCATAAAGAATGATGCAAAATATTTCTCAGAAAATCATGAGTATGCGATGATTTATGCGAAGTCGATAGATAATATAACTATTCATCTTTTACCTCGTACTGATGAGATGAACAACCGATACAAGAACCCTGATAATGATCCTCGTGGGCCATGGCAATCAGGTGACCTTGTAGCAAGCGGTGAAAGAAGTAATGGACATTTTTGGGTTACAAGTCCTAAAAGTGGTAAAAAGTTCGATGTTCCGCAAGGGAAGCATTGGGTTTATTCACAGGAAAACTTAATGAACATGGTCAAAGAAAATCAGGTGTGGTTTGGTGAAGATGGAAATTCGTTTCCAAGAAAGAAACGTTTTCTATCTGATGTTCAGGATGGCCGAACACCCAATACGTTATGGCTCGCTGAAGAAGTTGGTCATAATCAAACGGCTACGCGTGAAGTAAAACAGCTGTTTGATGATAGCAAGTATTTCGATTTTCCAAAACCTGTTACATATGTTGAGCAATTTGTAAGAATACTGTCTGAAAAAAATAGTTATATTGTGGACTTCTTCTCTGGTTCTGCTACCACTGCCCATGCTGTAATGAAGTTGAACGCCGAGGACGGCGGACACCGCAAATTCATCATGGTGCAGCTGCCGGAAAAGACGGATGAAAAAAGCGAAGCATACAAGGCTGGTTACAAGAACATCTGCGAGATCGGCAAAGAGCGTATTCGTCGCGCTGGAAAGCAAATTTTGTCTTCGGGGGGGGGCACAAATGTCCATATTAGAAATGCAGTTTAATCAGAAACAGCCGGTTGACATTGGTTTCCGTTGCCTGCGTCTGGACGAAAGCAACGTGAAGCCTGTGTACTACACGCCTGATGAAGTCGGTCAGCAGGATCTGTTCTCGTTGGTGGACAACGTGAAAGAAGACCGTACCCCAGAGGACTTGCTGTTCCAGGTGATGCTGGATCTGGGTGTGCTGCTGTCCAGCCCCATCGAAGTGAAAGAGATTGCGGGCAAGAAGGTGTTCAATGTGGCGGATGGCTTCCTGCTGGCCTGCTTTGACCATGATGTGACCGAGGAAACAGTCAAGGCCATTGCTCAGATGAAGCCTTACTATGCCGTGTTCCGTGACAGCAGTATGGCAAACGACAGCGTAGCCACGAACTTTGAGCAGATTTTCGAGACATACAGTCCCGATACCGTAAGGAAGGTGCTGTGATATGGACGATAAGAAGAAAAAGGAACTTGCCATTCGTAGCTCCGCAGCAGAATACCTGACTTTTGTTGCCTCTACCGGCGAGAGTGATGCCAGCTTTGAAATGCGTTATGAGGATGAGAATATCTGGCTGACGCAGAAGATGATGGCGGCGTTATATGATGTTTCGGTTGCGGCGATCAATCAGCATCTGAAACGGATTTTTGAGGATGGAGAACTGCGGGAGGAAGCAGTTGTTAAGAAATACTTAATAACTGCCACAGACGGAAAAAACTATAATACGAACCATTATAATTTGCAGGCAATTATTGCCGTAGGCTTCAAGGTGAATAACCAGCGGGCTGTGCAGTTCCGCAAATGGGCGGGACAGATCGTCAAAGACCATACCATTCAGGGCTGGACGATGGATGTGGAGCGGCTGAAAAAAGGCCATATGTTCACTGACGAATACTTTGAGCGGCAGTTGCAGCAGATTCGGGAGATTCGTCTGTCTGAACGCAAATTCTATCAGAAAGTGACGGATTTGTACGCCACTGCGTTTGATTACGACAAAAACGCAAAGACGACCCGCCTGTTCTTCCAGACGGTGCAGAACAAGATGCACTATGCCGTCCACCGCCACACGGCGGCGGAGCTGATCGTAGAACGTGCAGATGCCAACAAGGAACATATGGGGCTGACCACATGGGAGAATGCCCCGGATGGGAAAATTCTGAAAGCAGATGTGTCGATTGCGAAGAATTATCTGAGCAAAGAAGAAATGAATTATCTGGAGCGCATTGTGTCGCTCTATCTGGATTATGCCGAGTTGCAGGCCGAGCGCAAAATCCCCATGAGCATGGAGGACTGGGCGAAGCGGCTGGACGGTTTTCTGGAGTTCAACGGTAACGAGCTGCTTACCGGGCCGGGCAAAATCAGCGCAGAACAGGCAAAACTCCATGCAGAAACGGAATATGAAAAGTACCGTATCATTCAGGATCGCCTGTATGAGAGCGATTTTGACCGTTTCCTGATGCTGGAGCAGGAGGTGAACCACAAAGATGAAGTTTAGTTTTAAGATTCAGCAATACCAGACCGATGCCGTGGATGCCGTGGCTCGTGTCTTTCAGGGGCAGCCTTACAGTGCGGGCGTGTCCTATCTGCGTGATATGGGCAGCCTGTCTGCAAAGCCCCAGCAGTTGAGCCTTGTACCGATGGACGAGGACGCTGCACAGTTGGAATTGCAGGATTTGATCAACGATTCCGGCTTCAAAAATGAAGCCCTGCAACTGACCGATGCGGACTTGGTACAGAATATCCGTGCATTGCAGGCAGAAAGCAATATTCATCAGTCGGACAAGCTGGTGGCACCGCTCGGCAGATGTTCTCTTGATATTGAGATGGAGACCGGTACCGGCAAGACCTATGTTTACATCAAAACCATGTTTGAGCTGAACAAGCGATATGGATGGAGTAAGTTTATCGTTGTTGTGCCGAGCATTGCCATCCGTGAGGGCGTAAAAAAATCTTTTGAGATCACCGCCGATCACTTTATGGAATGCTATGGCAAAAAAGCACGGTTCTTTATCTACAACAGCAGCAACCTGAACCAGTTGGATTCGTTCTCCAGCAACTCCGGCATCAACGTCATGATTATCAATACCCAGGCATTTGCCGCTTCCATGAACGAGGACAAGAACGTGGAAGGCCGCAAGGGTGATGCTGCGGCAAGAATTATCTATACCAAGCGGGATGAGTTCGGCTCCCGCCGCCCGATTGATGTGATTGCTGCCAACCGTCCGATTCTGATTCTGGACGAGCCGCAGAAGATGGGAAAAGAAGATTCTGCCACCCAGAAAGCGTTGAAGAAATTCAATCCTCTGTTCGCACTGAACTACTCCGCTACCCATGCCAAGCAGCACAACCTGATTTATGTGTTGGATGCACTGGATGCTTACAACAAGCGGCTGGTCAAGAAAATCGAGGTCAAGGGTTTTGAGGTCAAGAACCTGCGTGGTACAGACAAATATCTGTATCTGGAAAGCATCATTATCTCTCCCAAGAATCCGCCACGGGCAAAGGTGGAGTTGGAGGTCAAACACCAGAGCGGCACAAAGCGGGAATTCCGTACATTGGATGTGAGTGATAATCTCTATTATATCTCCGGCGAGATGGAGCAGTATAAGGGCTTTGTCGTTTCTGAAATTGACCCGATCACTGGCGTTGTGACATTTACCAATGGCGATACCATCCGCAAAGGTGACGTAACCGGCGATGTCTCTGAGGATGATATGCGCCGGGTGCAGATTCGGGAGACGGTCATTTCCCACTTTGAAAAAGAGCAGGAGCTGTTCAAAATGGGGATCAAGACCCTTTCCCTGTTTTTCATTGACGAAGTGGCGAAATACCGTCAGTACGATGAAGACGGAAATGAGCTTCTGGGCGAGTATGGCAAGATTTTCGAGCAGGAATATATGGCTGTGATGAACGAATATCGTTCGATTCTTGACCCGGCGTATACTGCTTATCTGGATGCTACCGATGTTCATGATGTGCATAAGGGATATTTCAGTATTGATAAGAAAGGACACAGCATCAACAGTTCGGTCAAGCGTGGAACGGACATGTCAGACGATATTTCGGCTTACGACCTGATCCTGAAAAATAAAGAGCGCCTGCTGTCCTTTGAAGAGCCGACCCGTTTTATCTTCTCCCATTCTGCCCTGCGTGAGGGATGGGACAACCCGAATGTGTTCCAGATCTGTACCCTGAAACACAGCGACAGCACCACGCAGAAACGGCAGGAAGTTGGCCGCGGTCTGCGACTGTGCGTCAACAAAGACGGCAACCGCATGGATGCGGAAGTTCTGGGTGATAAGGTGCAGGATATCAACGTTCTGACCGTTATTGCAAGTGAGAGTTACGCAGGCTTTGTGGACGGACTGCAAAAGCAGACCGAAGCCGTGCTGTATGACCGCCCCCGCAAGGCCGATATCGACTATTTTGTTGGAAAGACCATCAAGCTCGATGGAAAAACAGTCAAGGTGGATGATAGGCAGGCACAGGCAATCTATCAGTATCTTGTCCGAAACAATTATGTGGATTATCAGAATAACATTACGCAGGACTATCGGGACGATGTACAGGCTGGAACACTTGCAGCTGTGCCGGAAATGCTGAAGTCAATCGAAGAGGGCATACACATGCTTGTACAGGCAATTTACGATGACAGTATACTTAAATCTATGTTCGAGGATGGTAACAAGCCAAAAGTGCTGGAGAATCCGCTGAACGATCGTTTTGAAAAGGCAGAGTTCCAGAAGCTCTGGCAGACCATCAACCACAAATATGCTTATACTGTGGATTTTGATTCTGAGGAGTTGATTCAGAAGTCGATTGTGCACATTGACAGTGAACTGTATGTCAGCCGTCTGCAATATACCGTCACCTATGCTGGACAGAAAGACAAATTGAATGCCGATATGATACATGAGGGCAGCAGCTTTTATGACGCAAAAAGCAAGACGACTGTACTGAAAAATGCACACACCAGTCAGGTGGCGTATGATTTGATCGGTAAAATTGCGGAGGGTACAACGTTGACCCGCCGCACGGTAGCCCGTATTTTGCAGGGTATCAAGCCGACTACCTTTGCAATGTACCAGAACAACCCAGAAGAGTTCATCACAAAGACGATCCGTTTGATCAAAGAACAGAAAGCAACAATGATCGTGGAGCATATCACCTACGACACCATAGAAGGAAGCTATGACAGCAGCATTTTCACTGCAGAAAAGCACGCTCTGACAATGGACAAGGCCTATAAAGCGCAAAAGGCGATTCAGGATTATGTTTTCACCGATGGCATCGCAGAAAAGAGCGTCGAGCGTAAGTTTGCGGAGAGTCTGGATGGCGCAGAGGAAGTATTTATCTACGCAAAACTTCCGAAAGGTTTCTTCATTCCGACTCCTGTGGGACATTATTCCCCTGACTGGGCAATTGTGTTCCATGAGGGCAAGGTGAAGCATATCTATTTTGTGGCTGAGACAAAAGGCACGATGGAAAGCCTAAATCTGCGTCCAATTGAGAAATCCAAAATCGACTGCACAAAAAAACTTTTTGCAAAATTGTCGGATGGCCTTGTGACCTATGATCATGTAGACAGTTATCAGGAGCTTATGAACAAGGTACTGCAATAATAATGCATGAAAGGCGAAGAATATGACAGATCTGCGAAAAAAGTATCAATGGCGTAGGTCATGAATGCTATGCAGTTTGAAATGACATTGATTCAGAAAACTCTGCATAAAACCATTCCAACCTGCGCATCCTTCTCCTGACAGAAAAGTTTGGATGAAAAGGTGGAATGTGAAATGAAACCGTTGAAAGACTATGTGGAGATCGTTTTTGCGGTGCTGACGCTGGCGGCTCTGGTGTTTGTGTTCTGGTATTTTCTTGTGGCGGTTCCGGCGAAACATGCGGAGCAGTCCGGGACGTTTGTGATGGTTCCGGGGGCGGAAGATCCAGTCCGGAAAGGGAGTGTCACAGGGATCTTAAAGACACTTGAGGACGTGGAAAGAAAGCCGTGGAAGGCATGAGCAGTACGACTGTCTACTTAAAAATCCCTCAGGTGAAAGAGGTTTACGAGACAGAAGTGTATCTGGGGATGATCGCAGATGTCCACAGCAGCGACAGGGCTGCGGAGGCGAAGGCGAAAGCCGTGAAGGTCACCTCATTTTCCGGAGAGGGAAAGGAGGCGGCCTATGTCGGAAACGTCATGGATCTTGTGGAAAAGATCGAGAAGGCCGGGCAGAATATCCAGGTGGACAATCTCGGAGAAACAGATTTTGTTGTCACATACCGGGCGAAAAGGAGGAAAAGCCGCCTCTGGGAGTGGATGAAGACGGGACTTGTCTCTGCGGTGGCTTTTTTCGGGGCAGCATTTGCGATCATGACCTTCAACAATGACGCCAATGTGACGGATGTATTCGCGAAGCTCTACGAGATGGTCATTGGGACACGGGCGGACGGGCCGACGATCCTCGAGGCATCTTACTCCGTAGGACTTGCAGTGGGAATCCTGCTGTTTTTCAATCATTTTGCATCCTGGAAGATCACGGTGGATCCGACTCCGATCGAGGTGGAGATGCGCCTGTACGAGGAAAACCTGAATAAGACGCTGATCAAAAACGGTGGGAGAAAGGAGTCGGGGATCGATGTATCTTAGACTTGGACTCCTGGCGTTTGCGGGTCTCGGAGCGGGTGCTGTCATCGCGGCCGGGATCTTTGCCTTTCTCGCGATCATCGGCGTGTTCCCCCGGCTCATCGGTGTGACGCACACGGCAGAACATGTGCTGCTCTATGAGACACTGCTGATCCTCGGGGGAGTATGGGGAAATCTGGCGGATCTCTACCGTGTACCGTTTCCGTTTCCTGGGAGAATCGTGCTTGTAATATGCGGCATGTCTGTGGGGATCTTTGTCGGTTGTCTTGTGATGTCACTTGCGGAGACGTTAAAGGCGCTTCCTGTTTTAAACAGACGGATCCGGCTTGCGGTGGGACTTCAGTATGTGATCCTGGCTGTGGCAGCGGGGAAAGCGTTTGGGGCAGCAGTGTATTTTATAAGAGATTTCGGATAATGAAAAGCTGCTTTCGGGCAGCAAAAAGCCCATGGCTGCAGAGAAATCCTGCAAAGTGCTTGTCAGCCTCTGTGCCGATTGAAATTCTGCGCCGGAGTGTATGTGTGTCTGAGTTGAAAAATATGAGGTGAAGCTTATGGAGATCGACAAAAAAGAATACGGAAACTATGTAAAGCAGGTGACGCCGGTCCACAATACCTGGAAAAATCTCTGGCGCGCATTCCTGGTCGGCGGACTGATCTGCATGCTGGGGCAGATTCTGACTTCTGTTTACATGTCCTTCGGCATCGAAAAAGAGAGCGCTGCGTCATGGACAACCTTAAGTCTCATCGGACTCAGCGTGATCCTCACGGGAACCCATATATACCAGAAAATCGTAAAATTCGGCGGTGCCGGAGCGCTCGTTCCGATCACCGGTTTTGCAAATTCGGTGGTTTCGCCGGCAATCGAATATAAGGCGGAGGGCCATGTCTTCGGGATCGGCTGCAAGATCTTTACGATCGCCGGACCGGTGATCCTCTATGGGATCTTTGCGAGCTGGGTACTCGGAATGGTGAAATTTTTCTGGAGATTTTAGGAAAATTCGGATCTTATACAGTCGAACGGTCTCTCCGTATGCTTTTGTAGTTTACGATATTTCAGCTAAAAAGTCCTTGACTTAAACCTAAGTTTAAGTTTTATAATCATATCAGAAAATGAACTTATGCGGCTGTGTGAAAGAACAGCCGCAAACTTTTTATCACAAAAAGGAGGACATTATGGCACAGAAAATTTTACCGGGAACCGGCGGAGAACATTATATTCCATATGAAGAGAGAACGGGGGAGGAGTCTGTTGTATACTTTACAAGACATCTCTCCCCGGAAGGTCTGAGAAAGATCTACGAGCGTGTCAATGAGAAGATCGAGGGAAAGATCGGAATCAAGCTCCACACAGGCGAGAAGAACGGTCCGAATATCATCCCGCATACATGGGTGAAGGAACTGGTCGAGAAGGATCTTCCGGATGCAGCGATCGTGGAGACGAATACATATTATGAGGGAGACCGCTATACGACAGAACAGCACAGAGAGACTTTAAAGGTCAATGGCTGGACATTCTGCCCGGTGGATATCCTGGATGAGAACGGAACGACGATGTTCCCGGTAAAGGGCGGAAAATGGTTTACCGAGATGTCTGTGGGAAAAGATCTTGCAGATTATGATTCCCTGGTTGTCCTGACTCACTTTAAAGGTCACACGATGGGCGGTTTCGGCGGTTCCAATAAGAATATCGGAATCGGCTGTGCGGACGGACGGATCGGAAAGGGAATGATCCACACAGTAGAGGGTTCCGACAATATGTGGAGCATCAGCATGGAAGAGCTTATGGAGCGCATCGCGGAATCTACGAAATCAGTTGTGGACCATTTCGGCGAGCACATCACATTCGTGAATGTCCTCCGCAACATGTCGGTATCCTGTGACTGTGAAGGCTGTGCGGCCGCTCCGGTCGTAACACCGAACATCGGAATTGTTGCGTCCCGCGATATCCTTGCCGCGGATCAGGCTTCCGTGGACCTTGTGTACGCATTAAAGGAAGATCAGCATAAAGATCTCGTAGAGCGCATGGAGACCCGCCATGGTCTTCGCCAGCTTTCCTATATGAAGGAACTCCACATGGGCAACGACAAGTATAAACTCATCGATATCGATAATGAGGACCATGAGATCCTTCCGAAGGAAGCGGTCAAAGATGTAAAGCCGTTTGAGGGCTGATCGTAACGCGCGAAACGCAGATATGGAAATAAAATATGGAAATGAAAAAGATGCGGAAATTCAGAGAGTGCTGGATTTCCGCATCTTTTTTTGCATTTTGGGGAAGATATCGGTATCAAACATTTGCATGCTGTCACAGTGTACGGAATCTTCTTGACCATGAATGGCAACGGGAAAGCCGGAGCAGCAGGTCATATGGGAGAAGTTGCGGAATGGTTGTTTGGCTATGAGCAGGCAGCGAAAGCGGATTGCAAATATCCGCTGAGAAATAAAAGACAGGAGCAGGAATGAAATGAAGGGAAAAACAGGAGAAGGAAAAAAACAGCGGGGTCGGGCGAGCATTGTATTTGAAACTCCGCCAGTGATTACCGCCGCAGCTTCAACCGTAGGAAAGAAGGAGGGGGACGGGCCGTTAGGGACATGTTTTGACCGGGTGGAGCTGGATCCCATGCTGGGGAAGAAAACGTGGGAGGAGGCGGAGAGCGAGCTTCAGAGCAGGACTGCGGGGCTTGTGATCGAAAAGAGCGGGCTTTCCAGGGAGGAGATACGGTACTCGTTTGCGGGCGATCTTCTGGCGCAGCTCATTGCGACATCGTTCGGGAATGTGAATCTGGAGATCCCGATGTTCGGACTTTACGGGGCCTGTTCCACGATGGGAGAGGGACTGGGGCTGGGTGCCATGTGCGTGGAGGGCGGATTCGCAGACCATGTGCTCGTGAGCGCGTCCAGCCATTTTGCCTCGGCGGAAAAGCAGTTCCGTTTTCCGCTGGAGTATGGGAATCAGCGGCCGTATTCGGCGACATGGACGGTGACAGGCTGCGGTGCGGTGATCCTATCTTCCGGGAGTTATCGGGGAGAGGAGCCGCCGCTTGCGAAGATCACGGCGGTGACGACCGGAAAGATCGTGGACATGGATTTTCATGATTCCATGAACATGGGCGCGGCGATGGCGATGGCGGCGCTCGATACGATCGTCAGGAATTTCCGGGATCTCGGGGTGGATGAGACGCATTACGATCAGATCATCACCGGTGATCTCGGGACTGTCGGAAGGAGACTTCTTCTCGATTATCTCATGCAGGCGGGATACCGGATCGAGAGCCGGTATATGGACTGCGGGATTGAGATGTTTTCACCGGAGGAGCAGGATACTCATGCCGGAGGGAGCGGCTGCGGGTGTTCGGCTGCGGTATTATGCGGATATATTCTGCCGAAGATCCGGAGTGGGGAGTGGAAGCGGGTATTGTTTCTGCCTACGGGAGCGCTGCTTTCGACGGTGAGTTTTAATGAGGGGAAGAGTGTGCCGGGGATCGCACATGCGGTGGTGCTGGAGACAGGATGACCGGATAAGCTGCAAGAGAATTCAGTATTAGAGAATCATAATGGGAGAAGGTGTCACTATGGAATATATAAAAGCGTTTGTGGTCGGTGGATTGATCTGCATGCTGGTGCAGATCCTGATGGAAAAGACGAAGATGATGCCGGGGCGTATCATGGTGTTGCTGGTGGTCAGCGGGAGTGTTCTGGGATTCCTTGGCGTTTATGAGCCGTTTGCAGAGTGGGCGGGGGCCGGAGCGACGGTTCCGCTTTTAGGGTTTGGAAATACGCTGTGGAAAGGCGTTGTGAAGGCGATGAGCGAGGATGGTGCGCTGGGAATCTTTAAGGGAGGATTTACGGCGAGTGCGGTCGGGATCAGCGGGGCGCTGGTGTTTGGGTATCTGGGAGCGATCGTGTTTCGGCCGGGGATGAAGGAATAGGGGGGTACGCGGCGGGGAG
>ERZ1026901.932-NODE-932-length-19539-cov-7.016526_pt1 | contig 19539 bp, 13 predicted proteins | sample MGYA00380179_ERZ1026901 | MGnify/ENA primary metagenome ERZ1026901 (study PRJEB33269, sample SAMEA4719815) | human gut metagenome | biome: human-associated habitat; feature: organic feature; material: feces | place: Cameroon | collected 2013-10 ... | reverse complement strand
TTTATGAAGTGAATTTGCTATATTCCGAATTCTTAATTTACATTACTAATGTATGGGGCATAACGTTAAGATTGCTATGTGCAGATTAAAATATCAGGGTGGGGCGGTAGCGTTTACAGATATTAATCAATTGATGGGAGTTATGATAACTGCGTAATCATTTGCATCGGTTATTGATATTGAAGATAGATTAATAAAAATGCTGAGAATTAAGGTTAAAAAATCATAACGGGAAACGTTGATAACTTACTTTGATTTCATTTTCTATGAAGATGATGTCATCAATACTGTATAAAGTGGAAATGTTGAACATCAAAGAGCGTTTGTGTTTTATCTGAAAGATATTATTTCCAGGGGAAAGGATATATCATTAAGGAGAATGACATCTGGTGAATTAACATTGGCCAGATCGATTTTTGAGAATACAATTGATTATAGCAAGGTATGGATCCACAATGAAAAATATTTGCCTGGTCAAGGGGAAAGAACAGCGATGACCCCAAACGGGGAAATGTATTATCCTGATGCTGTTTATAGTTCAGATTTTTCATCGCAAGCAATGCCTGGTGATCGTGAAACAGTTGCAGGTGCTTCTCACTTGTTTATTCATGAAACGATGCATGTTTGGCAATATCAGAAAGGGTATGCAGTTAAGTTGCGTGGTTTATTTTCCTGGGCGGCAAATTATCATTACGATCTTAATTTACAGTCAATTTCTTCTTATTCTATGGAACAACAAGCATCTATAGTTGCTGATTATTGGCTATTGATTAACTATGGATTGGTCGCTGATTTGGCAAATGTTAACTATGTAGGTGATACAACAGAATCAGTGAATACTCTATCGGAAAAATACAAGAAGGTGCTTAATTTATTTCCTGCTGGTGTCATATGAAGAGATTCTTTTTGTTATTCTTTTTATCGGGATGCACTGTTGGTGATTATGTTCGCCCATTGTTACCCGGTAATGTATATTTACAAGACGGGCGGGTTTGTTCAAAACCAGACGATGGGAATATTATTTCAAATTATATTTTATATGAAGGTAAATATGGCAATGCAATAAAATTGAAAAGAGTGACAGGTCAGTTCGATCCCAATGTATTGACATAAGTGAGCTATCTTCAGATGTTATGTATATCGGGAAATATATGCTCTCTTCCGGAAGTACAAAAGAATATTATGGTTTTAGCATAATTAGAACCGGGGAACGTATTTTAAGATTTGATGATAATCATATCAAATAACAGATTAAATAATTTTATTGGTTTTATTAATGTACTTTAGGTGAATGTTTCCACCAGGTTAACATGATGGTGCATTCTTCAAGGCATATATGGTTGATAGTATCTTCAGTAGCACGCATAAGTATTGAGATGTTTTATGCCAGCTACGAATATATTGCATATTTTATTCTCTGTAAGATTTCTTATTAGCACTTAGCCATTTCTAGTTAAAAGGATTAATTATGAGTTTTGCAGCTACAGATTATCCATCCGGCGCACTAACTGGATCGGGTACACATAACGTGACTTTGAGCGGCAGCGCAGTTCCTGATGGAATGTTACTGTTTGCAAGCTTAGGGGGGACAGAAACAGTAGGGGAACTATTTACTTATTCTATTAAATTAAAAACTCCTGACATCCTGAACCTGGGCTATGTTTCCCCCGCAGCCAACCTGCAGCTCAAACCGATGGTGGGCAAAGATCTGTGCGTCAATATCGAATTGGATGGCGGCGGAAAACGTTATATCAGCGGGCTGGTGACGGCGGCACGCGTGGCTGGTCATCAAGGACGTTCGGTGGTGTATGAACTGCGGATTGAACCGTGGTTAAAAATACTGACCCACACTAGTGACTACAAAGCGTTTCAAAATAAAAACGTGGTGGAGATCCTGGATGAGGTACTGGATGAGTACCCCTGGCCAGTGGAAAAACGACTGGTGGAAAATTATCCGACTCGCGCCTGGCAGGTGCAGTACGGTGAAACAGATTTCGATTTTATTCAGCGCCTGATGCAGGAGTGGGGTATCTACTGGTGGTTTGAGCACAACGAGAACAGTCACACGTTAGTGCTGGCTGATGCCATTAATGTCCACAAGGCGTGCGCAGATTCGCCACTGGTGTGTTATTACCAGAAAGGGCTGAAACTGGACAAGGAATTTATCCATACCATCACAGCAAATGAAAGCCTGCGCAGCGGACAGTGGGTACTAAATGATTTCGACTTTATGAAGCCGCGTTCACTGCTCAAGAGCACCGTGGCTAATCCGCGTGAAACTGGCCTTGCTGAATATGAGCACTACGAATGGCCGGGAGACTACTTCACAAAGAGTGAAGGTGAAATGCTGACACGCATCCGCATGGAAGAACAGCGTAGCCCCGGTAGTCGGGTACTGCTGACGAAAACTGTATGACCTTTGTGTCGGGCATGGGACGACGCCTGGATATGGAGGCCGTGCTGCCGGGGAGCGGGTTTTACAGCCCCGGCGAAGGACTGGCAGTACGGCGGGGTGAGCAGGGGCACTGGCTTATCAGCAGCGATGACGGGCAGTTTTTTCTGTTTGAAGCCGACCCGCATCACCCGCAGCGCCAGCGGCTGAAAATGCTGGGCGACCGCAACAGCAACTGTCTGAATCTGTACTACGACGAGCTGGGGCGCATCACGCAAATCAGCGGTGAACAGCAGCGTCCGTGCATTCGTCTGCATTATGAACTGGCGGCGCATCCCCGGCGGGTGACACAGATTTATCAGCATTTCCCTGAGACGGCTCCTTTACTGCTGCGTCGTTACCGCTATGACGAGGCCGGCGACCTGAACGGCGTGTACGACAGCACGGGGCACCTGCTGCGTGAGTTTGCTTACGACGAAAACCACTGCATGACCCTGCACCGCCAGCCGGGCGGCGAAGGGTATTATTACCAGTGGGGCTGGTATGAAGGCCCGGATGACGCAGCGTGGCGGGTGACGGGGCACCACACGGACAGCGGTGAACAGTACCGGCTGGCGTGGAGCCTGGCGGCACGCAGGCTGTGCGTGACGGACGGGCTGGGGCGCACGCGTTATCATCAGTGGGATGCGCAGAACCAGGTGACGGCGTACCAGGACGAAGCCGGGCAGGTGACGACGTTCCGCTGGAGCGACGAAGAACGGCTGTTACTGGGAATGAGCGATGCGCAGGGCGGCAAATGGCGCTATGTGTATGACCGGCAGGGGCATATCACGGAGACGCACGACCCGCTGGGGCGGGTGGCACAGACACAGTGGCACCCGGTGTGGCACCAGCCGGAAACGGAGGTGGACGCGGCGGGGAACAGCTGGTGCTGTGAGTACGATGAACGCGGCAATCTTCTTGCGGTGACCGACCCGCTGCAGCAGAACACCCGGTATCAGTATGACCGCCACGGCCAGGTGGTGCAGATAACCGATGCCCGTGGGGGGAATAAATACCTTCAGTGGAACGAAGACGGGCAGCTCATGCGGCACACGGACTGTTCCGGCTCGCAGACGGCCTGGTTCTACGACGAACGCACGCGGCTTATCAGAATGACAGACGCGCAGAGCCACAGCACGCGCTACGGGTATGACGACAGCGGTCATCTGACGGAGGTGATACTGGCGGACGGCCGCACGGTGAATTACCAGTCGGACGCGGCGGGCAGGCTGGTGAAGTACACCAGCCCGATGGGGAGGATAACGCGCTGGCAGCGGGACGGGCAGGGCCGGGTGCGCAGCCGGACAGACGCGACGGGGCGCAGGACGGCGTTCGGGTACGATGCTTACGGGCGTCTGGTCACGCTCACGAACGAGAACGGAGAAAGCTACCGGTTCCGCCATGATGTGCTGGACCGTCTGGCGGAGCAGATAAATCCGGACGGCTGCCGCCAGGCGTACCGTTACAACGCGCTGAACGCGGTCACGGAAGTGGTGTTCACCGGGGACCGGGGCGGTGAAATCCGTCACCGGCTGGCGCGCGATGCGGCGGGCCGGCTCACGGCAAAGGAGACAGCCGATAGCCATACGGAATACGTCCATGATGCGGCAGACCAGCTACTGGAAATCCGCCGCCAGCGGCACGAAACTGACGCGCCGGAAGTTATCCGCTTCAGTTACGACAGACTGGGGCGGATGCTGACCGAGGAGACGGCGCAGGGCGTCCTGACCCATCAGTACGATGAACTGGGCAACCGGACAGCCACCACCTTTCCGGACGGCAGAACGCAGCGCCATCTGTACTACGGCAGCGGCCATCTCCAGCAGATAAATCTGGACCGGGAGGTCATCAGCGAGTTCACACGTGACGCCCTGCACCGGGAGGTGCTCAGAAGTCAGGGGCGACTGAGCACGCGGCAGCTTTACGACACCGCCGGGCGGCTGAAGCGCAGGGAGACATACAGCGGGATGCGCGGGGTGGTACCGGAGACGTTCACGGACCGGCAGTACAGCTACAGCGGCGAGGATGAACTGCTGAAGACGCGGCACAGCCGGCGGGGGGAAACGGATTACTTCTACGACCCCACGGGGCGCATCACGGCGTGCCGCTCGGAGGATGAGGGGTATCTGGCGAGCTGGCAGTACGACGCGGCGGGAAACCTGCTGGGGCGGCGTGCGGGGGAAAGGGCCACGGCAGAAAACAGCGTTGTGCCGTTCAACCGGCTGATGTCTTACCGTGGTGTGCACTACCGTTACGACGAATTTGGCCGGACGGTGGAAAAGCAGGGCCGGAGCGGAGCGCAGAGTTACCGTTATGATGCGGAACACCGGATGGTGGAAGTGACGACAGCGCGGGGAACGTACCGGTATGTGTACGATGCGCTGGGGAGGCGGACGGAAAAACAGCACATCAGCCCTGACGGTAAACCGTATAACCGGACGACATTTTTATGGGACGGAATGCGGCTGGCGCAGGAGAGCAGGCCGGAGGGAACAGGCAGCCTGTATATCTACAGTGACCAGGGGAGTTATGAACCGCTGGCGCGGGTGGATAAGGCGGGCAAAGAGGGACCGAACCGGATACTGTATTTTCACACGGATGTGAACGGTGCGCCGGAAGAGATGACGGACAGTGACGGGAAAATCGTGTGGGAGACGGGGTATCAGGTCTGGGGTAACACGATACAGGAGAAGGACCACGGCGGGGTGGAGCAGAACCTGCGCTACCAGGGACAGTACCTCGACAGGGAAACAGGGCTGCATTACAATCTGCACAGGTACTATGATCCGGATGTCGGGCGGTTCATGGTAACGGACCCGATAGGGCTGGCGGGGGGACTGAATCTCTATCAATATGCACCGAATCCATTAAGTTGGATCGATCCGTTGGGACAGATGTGTGCTACTTTGAAGAAAAGTAGTCATGCTTTACAACGGCATCGTGAAGGTCGACCTATTGGTGCTGTTATTAATGATCTTCAAAATGCGCGTTCTAGCGATATATTAAAGCAATCAGATGGGCGGTGGGTTGTACTGGGACCAAATGGCAGAGCACATATAATTGAAAAAGATGGTTCTGAAATTGTCACATCTATGAGGGATATCTCTAGGAAAAATATCCAACATCGAATGAATAGAAATACTGACCGATGGGAAAGACCAACTCAAAGTGAACTTGATGAATTTAGAGATATATTTAGTGATTATGTAAGATTTTAATAGGTGAGAGAAATGTATTTATTGGAACATAGAAATCCTTCAGGAACAGTGAATCAATTTCACATTGATGTATCAGAAGACGGTTTGATGATTTATGAATCGTGCATAAATTATGTATTAGAAAATTGTAGCGATCAGGAGGTTTATGAAATTACTGGTTGTGAAAATAGAGAGGCATTGAAGGAAATACAAAAGGATATTATCTCTATTTTATATTATCATGCTGCCAGGGATTTATTTCCTGCACGTTATTTAGAACCTACAAATAGGCATCAAGATTTAGATGAATTATCGTATATAGGTATTAATATGTCCGGTTTAAATAAATAGTCGTGAAGCATCAGAGTTGCATGCAGCGAGTGTAATCGCAGAAGGTAATAAACACTGCGCTGCTTCTTTATTTTTAAGAGATGCATCTTGAGCGTGGGTATACTTACTCAGGTACTACGATCCGGACTGCGGGCGGTTTACGCAGCCAGACCCGATAGGGCTGGCGGGGGGACTGAATCTTTATCAGTATGCGCCGAATCCGTTAGGCTGGATCGATCCTTTAGGATTAAAGGGAGGAAAAGCCTGTACAGATTTAGGTAAGGCGGGTGAGAAAAATTCTTCTGAATTAACTGGACTACCTAAAAATACGGTAAAAATCCCAAGTGCTAGCGGCAAAAAAGATTATCGACTTCCTGATCATATGTCTGGTGATGGACGTTACATTGCTGAAACTAAGAATCAGAATTCAATGCATCTATCCAGTCAGTTGAAAGATGATATTGCTCATGTAACTCGTGATGGCGTCAGGGAAAGATCATCGTGTGCCGTAGGCACACCGTAATCTTTCCCTGGGGGAGCGGGCTTTCGTAATCTTTCCCTGTAATATGGGGTGTTCACTTTTACAGGCTGCTCTTGATAAATTAAAAGGAAGATAATTATGTCATTAAATCCATTTAACGTTAAGATAAATGAAAAAATTTGTGAAATTAACAAATCTGATTCAAAATCAAACTTATTAAAAGAAATAAGAGATAAGGTTTACCTTATACAACCGTATGATAATTATGCCTTAACATTTTATCACAATGCTTTGTATTATTTCACTGCAAATAGCAAAAGATACATTGTCTTTGGTCACGATCTAGAAGGACATTTTGCAATTGAGGAAAAAAGCAGAAAAATCTATCACATAAGTAACGGTAAGAACGATCAATGTTCTTATTCATTGATTTTTTGCAATACAAATATAAATAATTTCATAAGCTTTAATAATGTATTTATTTTTATGGTGCTTGAACAAGCTAAAATATTAAACTATGAAAATCAATGTGACTCTGATGATGAGAAAATATTCGATATCCTGGACAATTATTTCACTGAATGTGATCCTTTATCGATGGCCGAGGACATGTTTTGGCATGTCAGATCCTACATGCTACGTGATGGTTTTTTCCCTACGAATGACACCCAAATTAATTTTTACAAAGATATGATGTTAAAATCAAACATGACTAATGAATGATAATTAATTTACTTATAGTAATGGAATTGCTCATGAATTCCGCAGGACGGCATTTTTAACGGCATAGTCAACTCCCGACCGCCGCACACAGCAGACGCAGATTTTTTCTCTGATAGGCACTTATTTGCTGTCTGCCATCCTGATAACTACGGCAAACATTTAGCCCGCGGTGACTCGCTTGCCGCTGGTAACAAACGTGCCAGCACCTAAATGATGTAGTGTATTGAGTTTGTCATCATCAAACTGCCAGCGGCCTTCGACAAATACTCGTGCGTCTGCCGCAGCTGATACTACCTCGCCAAATAGCGTATCGTATTTTTCTTGCGCAGAAGTCGCTGGTAGCAATCGACACTCCATCCATGCCAGACATTTCTCTTCAACCAGCGGCAATCCAAGCACCGGACCTTTCACAACCGGAATGCCATAGCAATTAAATTTATCTTCTTCACGACCCGAGACACTTCCCACCGCCCACGTCCAGTTAGTCGCTGCAACACCTGGGACAACAATGCCAAATTTACCGTTACGCTCAATCAACTCCCTGGTCCATGTCGATTTATCTACCACAATCGCTATGCGTGGCGGTTCAAACTCCACCGGCATCGACCAGGCCGCAGCCATCACATTACGTCGCTGTGATTTTTCATCAAAAGTTGTTATCAAAACTGTGGGGCCGTGGTTTAACAGACGGCTGGCATGGTGTAATTCGACGGGGATGAATCGGCTCACGGTATCGCCTCGCTAAGAAGGTTGTTTTAAAAGCGTAGCTCGTAACGCAATAAGTAACGAAATTAACGGGATTGGCGATTTGCGAACGTGATGCATGTCCGCGATCGCACAAAATAGCCGGTGCGGCGTCTATTCCAGGTTATAAATTGAGAAAACCACAAACGGAAACGCCTGATGACGCCCATTCTGAATCACTATTTTACCCGCATTAACTGGTCGGGAGCGGCTGCGGTCAATATCGAAACGCTGCGCGCATTACACCTGAAACACAATTGCACCATTCCATTTGAAAATCTCGATGTTTTGCTGCCGAGAGAAATGCAGCTTGATGATCAATCGCTGGAAGAGAAATTGGTGCTCGCCCAGCGTGGTGGTTACTGCTTTGAGCAGAATGGCGTGTTTGAGCGGGTGTTACGCGAGCTGGGTTTTCAGGTACGCAGTCTGTTAGGGCGCGTAGTGTTATCTAATCCGCCAGCATTACCGCCGCGTACCCATCGTTTGTTGTTGGTGGAGCTGGAAGGCGAACACTGGATTGCCGATGCCGGTTTCGGTGGGCAGACTTTGACTGCGCCGATTCGTTTAGTGGCGGATATCGCGCAAACAACGCCACATGGCGAATATCGGCTGTTACAGGAAGGGAACGACTGGATTTTGCAGTTTAATCATCATCAGCACTGGCAGTCGATGTACCGTTTTGATCTCTGTGAACAACAACAAAGTGATTATGTGATGGGGAATTTCTGGTCGGCGCACTGGCCGCAATCGCATTTTCGCCATCATTTGCTGATGTGCCGCCATTTGCCGGACGGTGGCAAACTGACACTGACCAATTTTCATTTCACCCATTATGAAAATGGACATGCAGTGGAGCAGCGAAATCTACCGGATGTGGCGTCGTTATATGCCGTGATGCAGGAGCAGTTTGGTCTGGGCGTAGATGACGCAAAGCATGGCTTTACTGTGGATGAACTGGCGTTGGTGATGGCGGCGTTTGATACGCATCCGGAGGCGGGGAAATAGTTTGTGCCAGGGGCCGGATGCGGCGTAAACGCCTACAACCGGCCCACATTAGCCCGGTTGTAGGCCTGATAAGCGAAGCGCATCAGGCAACGGTATCAAAAATCAATGGCCCATTCAGCATGGAAAAGAATCACCGCCGTGCCGGAAATGGTAACTTTCTCCGGTTGGTTATCTCGAATTGTCACCGTCACATCAATCACGCCGTCACGCCCCAGTGCGCGCCCCTGATGGCCTTTAACACGCAACACGCTGCCATCGTGGGGTAGTAAGTTGTGATGTACCAACCATGCGCCCATCGGGCCATTGGCATTGCCGGTCACCGGATCTTCCACAATACCAATCGCAGGTGAGAACATGCGACCATCGGTTTCATTTTTGCCTGGGCGGATCTGGAACGGGAAGAAACCATTGCAGCCAATCTGCTTGCTGATTGCGGTCAGCGCAGCAAGGTCAGGCGAAAGGGCGTCGATATCCACTTCAGATTTCAGTGGGATCATCACTTTTGAGTGTCCTGTGGTTGCCACCTGAATTGGCAAGCCTGGCAGAATATCGTCTTCAGTGAGATGAAGCGCGTTGATAATCGCTGCACGTGTTTCACCTTCCAGCGGTGGCTCAAAGCCCGGCGTACCTTGTTCCAGCGAAATACGATAATCATCGTTATGCTTTTCGATAGTCACGCGATGTTTTCCTGCCAGCGACGTTTGCCAGACCGTGCAATTTCCCAAACCTAATACCTTTGCACGTACATAGTGCGCAGCCACCGTTGCGTGACCGCAAATTGGCACTTCAACCGTTGGCGTAAAGTATCGAACGTGTACATCGCTGTCGTCGCTGTGCAGCAGAAAAGCAGTTTCCGAATGACCTAATTCGCGGGCGATAAGCTGCATTTGCGCTTCGCTAAGTTTATCGGCGGGAAAAACAACACCGGCAGAATTGCCGCGAAACGGTTGTGAGGTAAAAGCATCGACGTGGTACACCTGCGGTTTCATTAACGTTCTCCTGTGGCTGGAGAACTATCATAGCCTGCAAGTGGCCGGAGAGCGAAGGGCTATCCGGCCAGGGTGAAAATTATCGCCGCGAGCGCACAATCTGATACCGACGAGTAAAGTACTCAAACGGCGCGCTCCACACATGCACCAGTCGGGTGAACGGGAAGAGCAGGAAGATGGTCATTCCCAATACCAGATGCAGGCGGAAAACGAACGCTACGCCGTTAAGCATTTCTGACGATCCTCCACGGAAAGTGACGATACTTTGCGCCCAACCCACCAGTTTCATCATTTCGCTACCATCAGGATACTGTGCTGAAAACGGTATGGTACTTAGCCCCAACAAACATTGGATCAGCAATATGCTCATGATGATGATATCCGGCGTGGTGGAAGTAGCACGCACACGCTGATTTGTCAGCCTGCGCCACAGCAGTCCTGCACCGCCAATCAACGTCAACACGCCGCAAATACCGCCGAGCACCATTGCCATCAGTTGTTTCGCTGCCACTGGTAAAAACCACGCGTACATCCAGTGCGGTGTTAACATGCCGAACAGATGACCGAAGAAGATCCCCAGAATGCCGATATGGAACAGATTCGACCATATCACCATCCCGCGTTTATCGAGCATCTGGCTCGAGGAGGCGCGCCAGGTGTACTGCCCGTAGTCATAGCGCAGCCAGCTGCCAAGGAAAAACACCGTCGCACAAATGTATGGGTAGATATCGTAAAAAAAGACGTTCAGATACTGAATCATTTCCCACCTCCCGCACTGATGTCGACGTACTGCGGCGCGACATCCTGGCTAAAGCGTCGCTGATATTGATTAAGCGGCGAGCTGTCACACGCCGTGGCGTTATCTTCAATAAACTTCACCTGTTCTTCTTCCCACACCGCATCCAGCGCCTGGCGGGTGTCGTCACGCTCTTCACTACGAATTTGTTTTGTGACACTGTCACTTGACAGGGGACTTCCTGCCAGTTGCAAAAGGGCGTCAAATAACGCGTACCACGGTGTCTCGCGTTGTTTTAAGCGTCCGCCAAGCAGAGCGAGGATCGGCGCAACGTTGAGTAATCCTTCTTTTGCCTGATCGTCCGGCAGCACACTTAAGTACTCCAGGTACAGCGGCAGATAATCGGGCAGTTCCCGACAATCCAGTTGCAGACCGACCTTTTCATACTCCGCCAGCAGGTCCACCATTGCCTGGCCTCGATCGCGGGATTCGGCATGAACATGTTCGAACAGCAGCAGCGACGTGGTGCGCCCGCGGTCGAACACTTCACACCATTCGGCCTGTTTATCCAGCAGCGGCGCGTTGAGCAGGTCGAGTGCAAAATCGGTGTGCATCGGTGCGTCGCGGCGGATCAACGCCAGCGCGTCCTCCTTACATTCCCACAACAGCTCGTCCGGATACTCCATCAACAGGCCGATCACTTTGAGGATCTGCATTATTCGCCCTCCGCTTTGTCGCGCACTTCGGTGATGTTGATGGCATCGATACGGCTACTGTTGAACAGGTTGAATTTGCTGTCCGAGCCGTGGCAACCGTCGCCAAAGGTAAAACCGCAGCCATTGCGTTCTGCGAAGGCATCGCCCGCCATTTCCCGATGACTGGTTGGAATGACAAAACGGTCTTCATAGTTGGCAATGGCGAGGTAGCGATACATCTCTTCGACCTGGGCGACGCTCAGCCCTACTTCGTCAATGGCGCGGGTATCGGTAACGCCTTCCACGGTTTGTGAACGCATATAGTGGCGCATCGCCATCATCCGTTTTAGTGCCCGCAGCACCGGACCGGTATCGCCCGCACTCAACATATTGGCGAGATATTGCACCGGTATACGTAGGCTTTCGATAGCGGGAAGCACACCTTCGCTTTTCGGCAAGCCACCCGCATCAGCGTAAGACTGAATCGGTGACAGCGGAGGAACGTACCAGACCATCGGCAGGGTGCGGTATTCAGGGTGCAGCGGTAACGCCAGTTTCCAGTCCATCGCCATTTTGTAGACTGGCGAACGCTGGGCAGCTTCAATCACGTTTTGTGGAATACCTTGTTTCAGGGCTTCTTCGATCACAGAGGGATCGTGCGGATCGAGGAACACTTCGCACTGGCGTTCATAGAGGTCAACTTCGCGCTCGGTGCTCGCCGCTTCCTCGATGCGGTCGGCGTCGTAAAGCAGCACGCCCAGATACCGGATGCGACCCACGCAGGTTTCTGAGCACACGGTGGGTTGGCCTGACTCAATTCGTGGGTAACAGAAGATGCATTTTTCTGACTTACCGCTTTTCCAGTTGAAGTAGATTTTCTTGTACGGACAACCGCTAATGCACAAACGCCAGCCACGGCATTTATCCTGGTCGATGAGCACAATGCCGTCTTCTTCGCGTTTGTAGATCGCGCCGCTTGGGCAGGTCGCCACGCAGCTGGGGTTAAGGCAGTGTTCGCACAGGCGCGGCAGGTACATCATGAACGTGTTTTCAAACTGCCCGTACATCTCCTTTTGCATGGCGTCAAAGTTGCGGTCACGAGCGCGTTTTTCGAACTCACCGCCCAACAATTCTTCCCAGTTTGGCCCCCAGATCACTTTGTCCATCCGTTTGCCGTCAATCAGTGAACGCGGGCGAGCTGTAGGGATATGTTTGCCTTCCGGTGCGCTATGCAAATGTTCGTAGTCGAAGGTGAAAGGTTCGTAGTAATCGTCAATCTGCGGCACCACCGGGTTGGCGAAGATTTTGGTAATCACCCCCATCTTGCTGCCCAGACGCGGGCGGATCTTACCGTTGACATCGCGGACCCAGCCGCCTTGCCACTCTTCCTGATCTTCCCAGTTTTTCGGATAACCAATACCCGGTTTGGTTTCGACGTTGTTAAACCATGCGTACTCCATGCCTTCGCGTCCGGTCCAGACGTTTTTACAGGTCACCGAACAGGTATGGCAGCCGATACATTTATCGAGGTTAAGCACCATGCCGACTTGCGAACGTATTTTCATTTTTTCGCCTCCTGTACCTGATCGCGACCTTCATCATCCAGCCAGTTAACGTTCTTCATCTTGCGGATCATGATGAATTCGTCACGGTTTGAGCCGACGGTGCCGTAGTAGTTAAAGCCCCAGGCCAGCTGCGCGTAACCGCCAATCATATGCGTTGGTTTCGGACAAACGCGGGTGACCGAGTTATGAATGCCGCCGCGCATGCCGGTTACTTCCGAACCGGGGATATTCATTATGCGTTCCTGGGCGTGATACATCATGGTCATGCCCGACGGTACACGTTGGCTGACCACTGCACGGGCCGTCAGCGCGCCGTTGGCGTTAAACACTTCCACCCAGTCGTTATCGACAATGGTCAGTTCGCGGGCATCGGTTTCGCTGATCCAAACAATTGGCCCGCCGCGAGAGAGCGTCAGCATCAGCAGGTTTTCACTGTAGGTAGAGTGAATGCCCCATTTCTGGTGCGGTGTCAGGAAGTTAAGTGCTTTTTCCGGGAAGCCGTTTGGCGGTATCTGGCGCATTTCGCTGACGCTGCGCGTGTCGATAGGCGGACGATAAGCCACCAGGCTTTCACCAAAGGCACGCATCCACGGATGATCCTGATAGACCTGCTGGCGTCCCGACAGCGTGCGCCACGGAATTAACTCATGAACGTTGGTGTATCCGGCGTTGTAGGAGACGTGATCGCTTTCCAGACCAGACCATGTGGGGCTGGAGATAATTTTACGTGGCTGCGCCTGAATATCGCGAAAGCGGATCTTCTCGTCCTCTTTGTGCAGCGCCAGATGGGTATGTTCGCGTCCGGTGATCTCGCCCAGCGCTTGCCACGCTTTGACCGCCACATGCCCGTTGGTTTCCGGTGCCAGCGCCAGTATCACTTCTGATGCATCAATGGCGGTGTCAATCAGCGGTCGCCCCTGTGCCGGGCCATCACGCTTGGTGTAATTGAGTTTGCCGAGGAAATCGATTTCATCCTGGGTATTCCACGAAATCCCTTTACCGCCGTTGCCAAGTTTGTCCATCAATGGCCCGAGCGAGGTAAAGCGATCATAGGTAGCAGGGTAGTCGCGTTCCACCGCTACAATATTGGGCGCGGTTTTACCCGGGATCAGATCGCATTCGCCTTTGCGCCAGTCGAGCACTTCACACGGCTGCGAAAGCTCTGCCGGAGAGTCATGCAGTAGGGGTTGTAATACCACGTCGGTTTCTTTGCCAAGATGCCCTACGCACACTTGCGAAAATGCTTTGGCAATACCTTTGTAGATTTCCCAGTCGCTGCGTGATTCCCATGCCGGATCGACCGCCGCAGAAAGCGGATGAATAAACGGATGCATATCCGAGGTGTTCATATCGTCTTTTTCGTACCAGGTGGCGGTGGGCAGAACGATATCGGAGAACAGGCAGGTACTGGACATACGGAAATCGAGCGTCACCAGCAGGTCGAGCTTGCCTTCAATCGCCGCAGTTTGCCACTCGACTTCTTCTGGTTTGATCCCGTCGCTGGCACCGAGTTCCTCACCCTGAATCCCACTTTCGGTTCCCAGCAGATACTTCTGCATATATTCGTGGCCTTTGCCGGAGGAGCCAAGCAGGTTAGAACGCCAGACAAACAAATTACGCGGATGATTGCTGCCGCTATCGGGTTGTTCGCAGGCCATGCGTAAATCGCCCGATTTCAGCGCCTGGGCGGTTAATTCTGTGGGGGATAATCCGGCCTTGTCGGCTTCAGCTTTAATCCCGAGCGGGTTACGCCCCAGCTGCGGCGCAGAAGGTAGCCAGCCCATACGTTCGGCGCGAACGTTGAAATCAATCAGATGACCGCTGTACTTACTGGCATCGGCGAGCGGTGAAAGTAACTCCTGAGCAGAGACTTTTTCATAGCGCCATTGACTGGAGTGATTGTAGAAAAATGAGGTGCTGTTCATCTGGCGCGGTGGTCGGTTCCAGTCGAGTGCAAAGGCCAGAGGCAGCCAGCCGGTTTGCGGGCGCAGTTTTTCCTGACCGACATAATGTGCCCAGCCGCCACCGCTTTGCCCGACACAACCGCAGAAGATCAGCATGTTGATCATCCCACGGTAGTTCATGTCCATGTGATACCAATGGTTGACGCCAGCACCGAGGATAATCATCGAGCGCCCATGCGTTTTATGGGCGGTATCGGCAAATTCGCGGGCGATGGTTTCAATGTACTGGCGCGGTACGCCGGTAATTTGCTCGCCCCAGGCTGGGGTGTAAGGTTTGATTTCAGCGTAATCTTTCGCGCTGTTTTCATCTTCCAACCCGCGATCGAGGCCGTAATTTGCCAGTACCAGATCATAAACGCTAACCACCGGACAAGTGCTTCCATCGGCGAGCGTCAGATTTTTCACCGGAAGCTGGCGCACCAGTATGGGATCATTTTTTACGCTGCGAAAGTGTGGATTTTCAATGCCGCCAAAGTAGGGGAAGGCCACGCCTGCAACAGTGTCGTGTTGACCGAGCAAGCTTAACGCTAACTCAGTTTCTGTCCCGGCGGCGATAGATTCCAGGTTCCATTTGCCTTTTTCGCCCCAACGAAAACCAATCGAACCGTTAGGCACCACCAGTTCACCCGCAGTATTAACTGCCACGGTTTTCCACTGCGGATTGTTGCTTTCGCCCAACCCATCCACCAGGTCAGATGCACGGATCATCCGTCCGGGAACGTAGCTGCCATCGTCGCGCGGTTCCAGCATTACCAGCATCGGCATGTCGCTGTAGCGGCGGCAGTAATTGATAAAGTAGTCGCTGGGATTATCGAGATGGAACTCTTTTAAAATCACATGGCCCATTGCCATTGCCAGGGCGCTATCAGTGCCTTGTTTCGGTGCCAGCCACTGGTCGCACAATTTGGCTACTTCAGAGTAGTCCGGGGTAATGGCGATAGTTTTGGTACCTTTGTAACGTACTTCGGTAAAGAAGTGGGCGTCTGGTGTGCGCGTTTGCGGTACGTTAGAACCCCAGGCGATGATATAGCTGGAGTTATACCAGTCGGCAGATTCTGGCACGTCGGTTTGCTCGCCCCAGGTCATCGGCGAGGCAGGCGGCAGGTCGCAATACCAGTCATAGAAACTTAAACAGGTGCCACCTAACAGCGACAGATAGCGTGTTCCGGCGGCGTAAGAAACCATCGACATCGCCGGAATCGGCGAGAAACCGGCAACGCGATCAGGACCGTAAGTTTTGATGGTCCAGACGTTAGCGGCGGCAATCAACTGGTTTAGCTCCTGCCAGTTGGAGCGGATAAAGCCGCCACGCCCACGCACTTGTTTGTAGCTCAGGCACTTTTGCGGATCGTTCATAATCGATGCCCACGCCAGTACCGGATCGCTGTGTTGCTTGAGGGCTTCGCGCCACAGTTCAATCAGTCGTTTACGAATGAGCGGGTATTTCAGGCGGTTAGCGCTGTAAAGATACCAGGAGTAACTTGCGCCACGCGGGCAGCCGCGAGGTTCATGATTGGGCAGGTCAGGGCGAGTGCGCGGGTAGTCGGTCTGTTGGATTTCCCAGGTCACCAGACCATTTTTAACGTAGATTTTCCAGCTACAGGAGCCTGTACAGTTAACGCCGTGAGTGGAACGCACGATTTTGTCGAACTGCCAACGCTGGCGATAGCTGTCCTCCCAGTCGCGGTTGCTATGCATCACCTGTCCGTGACCATCGGCAAAGGTTTCGCCCTTTTGTTTGAAGTAGCGAAAGCGATCCAAAAGTTTACTCATGACATAACTCCTGCTCCAGGAATGAATTGGGATCTGATGCCTTGTCGGATGCGACACGGTTGTAGCCTGATAAGACGTGTCAGGCATCGATTTCTTATTTTTGGCTGAACTTCCGCCGACCATAAACCAGCCAGGTCAGCAGCACACAAACGATGTAGAAGATTAAAAACACTTTCATCGCGCCTACCGGAGAGCCGGTCATATTGAGCGACATGCCAAACGCCTGCGGAATGAAAAAGCCTCCCACTGCGCCAATGGCTGAGATAAAGCCCAGAGCCGCCGCCGTTTCGGTGACGGCTTCTCTCTGAGCTTGCTCATCACTACCGCCTTTCATCTTCACCCGATAAATGGTTATCTGGCGAAAGATGACGGCGATCATCTGGAAAGTAGAACCACTTCCCAGACCTGCGGTCAGAAACAACCCCATAAATACGGCGTAAAATGCGATGAAATTACCGGAGCCTGTGCCCGGTAAGGTAAGGAACAGCAGGGCGCTGAAAATCGCCATAAAAATGAAGTTGATAAACGTCACCCGCACGCCGCCGAATTTATCGGAAATAGCACCACCAACCGACCGCGCGATGGCACCAATAAATGGGCCAAAGAACGCCAGACGCAGAATATTCACATCCGGGAACTGGGTTTTCGCCAGCATGGCAAAACCCGCAGAAAAACCGATAAACGAACCGAAGGTGGCGAGATAGAGAAGACTGAGCAGCCAGAGATGCAGACGTTGTAATACAGGCAATTGATCGGCGATTGACGCGCGTGAACTGGCGATATCATTCATCCCTAACCAGGCGGCAATAGTGGCAATCGCTAGTAATGGCACCCAAATCCAGGCGGCATTCGCCAGCGACATTACCGAACCGTCGGCCTGTGGTACGCCATTGACGCCGAGAAAGGCAAATACGGGGATAAAAATCACCAGCGGCGCAACCAGCTGCATCACACTTACACCTAAGTTTCCTAATCCGCCATTAATCCCAAGTGCGCTCCCTTGTTTGGCTTTTGGGAAGAAGAAACTGATATTGCCCATGCTCGAAGCAAAGTTCGCACCTGCAAAACCGCATAGCAAAGCGATAACGATAAATATCCCAAAAGGAGTATTCGGATTCTGCACGGCAATTCCGAGCCAGACGCAAGGAATAATCAGGATTGCAGTACTAAAAACCGTCCATCGGCGTCCACCAAATATAGGCACCATAAAGGAGTAGGGGACACGCAATAATGCGCCAGAAACGGAGGGTAATGCGGTTAATAAAAAGAGTTGATCGGTAGTGAAATTAAAACCGATTTTATTGAGATTAACAGTAACTGCGCTAAATAGCATCCAGACACAGAAGGCAAGAAGTAGACAACTGACTGATATCCAGAGGTTTCTTCGTGCAATATGCTTTCCTTTATTTTCCCAGAAGGCCGGGTTTTCTGGTTTCCAGTCGCGCAAAAGATAACGACTATTTTTCTCATTTTGCAGTGCCATATTGTTCCTCACATGTACACATTGGTAATGAAAAAAAGACAAAACAGGAGGTAAGGCGCAATAGCCAGTTATTAGAATTAAGGATGAATTAGGTGAAGTGCTGATTGAAAGAATAGATAAGAAAGCGTAACCGCGGGGGCAGAATGGGGATTAAGCAGACAGATATGTGTTACTAAATGTAACTAACAGGCTAACCTTCAAACGGGGGTTAATCTTTGAACGTATGCCATGTTTCAACCCTTCAGATCGTGAATCTAAAGGGTTGCATATTAACTATATTCTTAATAAGACCAGACACTTATAGAATTAGTGATGATTTATTCACTAAAAAGGCCATGAGCTGGAGGAAAACGATCTGTCCAGAAAGTCTATCGGTTCCTCTCTTATCGCCTCATTGTAATAATCGTTATTACAGTAAGTATTGTTTATTTCATCTAAGGTCATATTTTTAATTTTTATATTCATCTGATTTACAACTTCTTCTGTTTTATAAGTGTGTATATTATATGGGGTGTATGCTTCTTTAAAAGTATAGTGAAACAATTCGTTATCCACATCTACTCCGTCAGAGTGAACTTCAAATGCACCAGGCGAAAGAATTGCCAGGCCAGTATTAAGCTTAAGTGCTGGGGAAAACAAATTAAATAACATGAGCTGCATAGTAGGGCAATTGTTCTTCCCAGAAACATTTAAAAAATTTAAGTTTTTGCTCTGTTTTATTATGGGGAATAAAGTTCCAATATCGGATGTATTCTTAGTGTCAATGCGGGTTATTTTATTATTGTCCAGCCTTAAACTTTTGATAGATGAAAGATAAGTCAGGAAATGAAGGTTTATTTTTTTCAACTGATTGTTCGCAGCGTTTAATGTCTGTACATTGCAGAAGTTGCTAAAGAATATTTTAATTTCAGAAAGCAAGTTGTTGTTGATAAGTAACGTATTCAAGTTGGGAAATAAGGCATTATGTAAACTTGTTAGTTTATTATTGGATAGATCCAGAAGTAAGAGTTCATCTTTATTTCCTGCAGCAATATCAGTTAATTGATTGTGGCTGAGATTCAGGTACTGCAGCCTTTCGCAACATTCTAATTGCACAAACTCTAGTTGATTATGTGCCGCACTAAAATAAGTAACTGATGAAAGCCCATCTATATCAATATTTCTGAGAGCATTATTATTCACAGATATATGTTTAATGCTTACATTTCTGCCTTGAGGAAAATTTATAGACTCAAGAGCATTACTATTCAGACTAAGGTTGATGAGTTTATCGTAGTTGGTTGCATCAAAATGTTTGAGTTGGTTCTCATCAAGATTGATAGAGGTGAAGTTTTGCAGCCCTGGTGGTTGGGTGGTTAAATTAAGGGTAATGACTCCAACTTATTGATAGTGTTTTATGTTCAGATAATGCCCGATGACT
>ERZ1026901.931-NODE-931-length-19560-cov-4.871828_pt1 | contig 19560 bp, 38 predicted proteins | sample MGYA00380179_ERZ1026901 | MGnify/ENA primary metagenome ERZ1026901 (study PRJEB33269, sample SAMEA4719815) | human gut metagenome | biome: human-associated habitat; feature: organic feature; material: feces | place: Cameroon | collected 2013-10 ... | reverse complement strand
GTGCATTTGTTTACAAAATCTTTCTAAAAACTTTCATTTTGTTATTATTTTCGCTATATTTACGTTTTTCTAAAACAATAAGGCTTATGAAAGAGTTATCTAAACAAACAACAGCAGGGGTGAGCATAATACTCAACCGTTCAATTTTCTTCTTCTACGAGAAGTCTCTAAGATACGTACCTGTCTTCCTCATGCTATGCCATATGTATGGAGTATACAGCTTTCATGACAATCCACGTGAGATACTTATCGACATTCGTGAGAACGAAGAGTGTATAGCCTACCTTTATTTTATGGTTTACGTTTTCCCCGTAGTCTTCATGCTCCCTGCAAGCCACTTCTTCAGATTATGTTGGCTGTGGCGCATACCGTTCGTTTACTTCATTGGCACAAATGCAATACGGCTATATTACGGCTCCTGTCTCATAACCAACGAAATGTACGATGCCGACTTCATCCTTATCCTCATGACCTTGGCTCTGTATGTCTGTGCCTTCGTACAGGTGACATGCCGCATCTTCCGACACAACAGAATCTAACACTAAAACCAAATAACTATGAATGTACGCAACTTACTTGCTGACGCTTTCGATAGCGCAGCTTCACGCATCCGCAACAACTCTTGCGGAATGACCGACCAAGAAATGGAGACAGCTCTACACAAAATGCTCTACCTCCTCGACTCCGACCATCATTTCTCCGAAGACAACGCACGTGCTGCCATCGCCCAAATGTACTATTTTGCCGACGATACCCACAAATGCTATGCTCCGTTCTTCCCCTACGAGGACGTACGTGCAGCCTACGACAAGATGTATCTCACCTTGCCCGACGATTACAACTTCTGGGACTTTTGTGTAACCGTCAATCTCATGTACTCAAACCATATCGACACTTTCCGCTCATGGTTTCGTGACCGTAGCCGGCTGCTACAGAAGTCTTGCGAACTCGCACGCAGCTTTCTCCTTGACGAGGATACCGACCATCCATCTGACAAAATTTGGTGGTATGTGAACTCATGATAAACAGAAAGCGGATGAATAGGTTTTCCCTGTCCATCCGCCTTTTTTATGTATCAAGACTCCATATACTTCTCCACAACCTCCATGTTCAAGTCGGCTGCATACCTACAAGCCTCCTCGTACATTTCTACGTCTGCCAACTTCCTACAGATTATGTCGCCAGCCAACACGCAGTTGTTGTCCTTGTTGCAGTCTATGTTTCCACCACCGCACCTCATTATCGGTGCTACAGCTTTATTCCAGTTCGTCTTTACAGCAGCAAACGAACTCTCTGCCTTGAACATTTCCGCCAAGTCAACGCCAATGTTCTTCGAACCGTCACGCAAGAACTTCGCAAACGTGTTCTCCGCAATGTCGTTCAGCGTAGACGCAGTCAGAAGATACGATTTCATTGTGTGTTCCTCTACCTTCTCTTTCATCAGCAGCGCATCATAGCTCCACCTCAGTTTCTGCACGTCCACCTTCATCTTGTCCGCAACAGCGTCCGACACGTCGAGCCACAACTGATACTTGTCCCACAGCTTCATCTTCATCTTGCTGTTCCAACTGTCATATGCGCCCAAGGCAGCGTTTGCGTCCTTCTTTACCTCGAACTTCCACCACTTGCTTTCCTTCAACAACGGCATTGCGTCAACCATCGCACTCTGTGCCAAGTTGTACACCGAGCCTATTATTATGTAGTACATCGAGCAACGCTCGTCAATGTCTTTAAGTATTCTACGAGCAACGTCAGGATGCACCGCCAACATATTTCTACCTACTCTTGCCATACTCCTTCTTATATTCGTTACATTTGTTGCGCAGCCATGCCTCCAGGTTCTGTTTCTCCTCCATGAGTCGTTTCTTGCTTTCGAAGCTCAAGGAGCTTAGTGCTTTCATGTATACATTATGAGTGTATTTATTACGCACAAATAGGCGAGGATAGGCTTCGTACACGTATTTGTCGGGCAATGGGATTAAGCCGAACAGCTTTCTTCGCGAGTGACGGGATATATATCCCATAATGGAAACCTCCTTTACCTCCTCGCTGCAAATCTTCACCCCTTTTTCTGCTTCCAACATCATGTTGCTAACAGTAACCTCGGTGCTGTAGATAATTCTTTTCTCCATGTTATGTTTTATTTAATGATACAACTTAGTCCCACGGTGTTCCTCCCTTACCGCTTTGTCTGGCTTTTACTCGTTCCAACAACCTGTGCAGCCGTATTCTTTTCAGCTCCATTTGCTTTGCCTCGGCAAAACTCTGAATCCTCCTTACGTATTGAGATTGTCGTCGTAAAGCCTCATCAAGACGCATGTCATAGCTTTTTAACCAGTATAAGACACGACGGTGTTTAACTTTTGTACCCTTTGAGGCATACATCCAACCTGCACGAAAGACCCATCGTCTAAACCAATAAGGATAACGTTTGCGTCTTATACCTCTACATGCCAGGCTATAAAGCCCATAGAAGTCACTCGCCTTAATTATCTTCTTTGCCAATCTTGCTTTCATAGGCTCTATAAATCCTTATTAAATTCGTAAATTCGTTGTTGCGTCGTCTGAGGCTATTACTTCCGGTTCAAGACTCAATGTTACCCTAACAGGTTCGTCTTCCCAAGACAAGTTGCAGAAGTTTCGAGGAACGACAAACCTGTTTCTCTCATATTCTCTTACGGTCATTTCGTCATTGCAGCAATAAAATCCGTCCTTGAATTTGCACCAGAATCCAAACCACTTGTCACGAAACGGCTTATACGGAAACAGCACGAGCGTATTGTCTCTATCGCAAGCGAGCCATAAACACTTTTTACTCTCTTTCATAGGCTATTCATTTTTGATGTTCAACTTCTCCTTCCATCCCTCATCGTGGATGGAGCCAATTACCTCGTAATAGTCCATACCTCTTTGCGTAAAAGTATGTCCGTGGGGATTTGCCAAACCTTTTGGTTCGCCTATTGAAAGGAAAAGATCCTGTATAAGGAAAGAAGCCAGTTCTTTGCCGAACTTGATGAAGCCATACACATCGTAGGAATCCCCAAGTGTCCCTGGTAGACAGTAGCGTTTTCCTTTCAACACGTCGCCCTCATAAATCTCCTTGCCGTTCTTATCGAAGTATCCGGTGAACTGGCAGACGGTCTCGGGGTCAACCTCATATCCACCAACCATAGTGCGAGGTTCCAAGCCTGTTGTTGTCACTTTCTGATTGTGAACCAAGTCACCATATCGCCAAGCGTCCGTAAAGACGTCTTTGCCACGAAATTTGATTGTTCTCATAAATTACTCCTCCTTAAGTTCTACAGGTTCATCATTCCAGTTAAGCTCTCGTCCGATAAGCTTCTTTATGCTGCCATTAGGAAGTTGGAAACCATAGGCTCCATATCTATCTTGCGGCAACCAATAGTTATGCTCGACACAATCCCCAGCCCACATATCAGGCTTACAGTTGAATATCCATTCACCAATATAATCTTTTGCTACCCATGCCATGATTATTCCTCCTTTATGCCAAATGGTGTACCATCAGCAAATGTATATTTTTTAAAAAGAGTTTCAAACGACCAATACTCATTCACTGCTAAATAAACATAATCCTTATCAACTTTAACAATAAAAGAATAAACATTGTCTGTTTTATATTTTATCCACCCAAAAGGATTATGCTTTTGCATTTCCTGCCAACATTCTTCAATGTTGGCGAATGGGCGGCACTTGGGTTTGGGCTTGATGCGGTACTTTCTTTCACTATCCCAAATCCATAAAGGATTTTTTGCTTCACACCAACGTCCCATACAATCCTTGAATTCTATCTGTTTGCCATCGACGAATGCTTGCATTATTTCGATGCGTTCTGCTGTCTCTTTTCTATCCATTGTTAATCCTCCATGAATAATTTAATAAAAGTTTTTACTTCCGTCAAATACTGCCCACCGCAATCCTTTTCAAGCTTCATCATTTTTTGTCCTCCAAAAAATCAATGTTAAGTTTATACTTCTCTTTTACTTTCTTGAACTTGTCCAAGAGGAAAGGATTTTGCAAGATTGCGTCCTTTACTTTCTGAACTGTTCCATTTTCAACTAATACGATAGTCTTACTACCTGGGCGTTCATCATCTGGAGAATAAGGGACACCGAAACCAATATAAGGAATACCATTTGTTATATAACGGAAAAAAGTTCCTGTAGCTTCATTTAAAAACTCGTCAGTTATGATTCTGTCTATCTTTTCAAAATTCTTATCATCTTTTCGTGTAAGATGAAAGTTGATTCCCAAAGGATAATGTCCTACACAGCCATCAGTACCGAAGTATATTATGCGGTTTGGCTGCTTATTATGTTCTACTGGTCGCTTAAGACCAATGTGTGAAAAATCAGATGTTGACATAGTTACAAATTTTCGATTTTTTCTATAAGTTGTTTACGTGAAAGTTCACTATAGTAATATTCACCATGTACTGTTAGGACGGAACTATTTCCACCGCACCAATCATGGATTTCCTTGATGTCTGATATTGGAATACTAACAGTATCACGTGTATCAGAAATTACTTCTATAAACTTCATTGTTCTTCTTCATTTCTTGGTTTCAAATTTTCACAACGGCATGTTGCTTCTCCGAAATTGATATTGGCAGGGAAAAAGTGATAATAACTACAATATCCACCAAATAGGTCCGCATAAGGACAGCACGGACAATCCCCTTGTATTACATTCTTCATCTTTGTTTATTTATCTCTCCCTGCTGTCACCAGGGAGAGGTGTTTTTTATTCTTTAAATCCGTAAAACTTTAACTCGTTATACAGAGCTTGTATGTCTCGTTTAACAAATTCTAATATGTCTTCTTTTTGTCTTATCTTCTCTCTTATAATAAATTCAACATCACTTTCCCCTATAAAAAAGTAGTTCCTTTTCATTGAGGAAAGGCCTAAACTATCAACATTATGAGTAAAACAGTTAATAGCGAGAATATAATTTCTGTCCTCTGGATGTATCATTATGTACTTCCATCTACACAATTCTCCGTCTACTATTTCTGTTATTTCACAATTTGCTGTGAGTTGTAATATGTCTTTGAATCGTTCCATAAATTTATTTATTTTATTCTTACTCAGTTACCAATTCCCAGTCTTCTGCAAACACATCGCTTGACGATGGCACCCATGAGTCAGCACGTCCATCGGGGTTTATGATAAGCATCTGATTGGTGTAGTCGATATGTGGTTCTTTGCGAGCCATAATGATGTCCTTGGCAGACTGAGGAAGCGACTGCATACCAGGAATAATGTCGCCTGTGATGTGAGCAGGAACTTGCTTGACAATAAACATTCCCTTGCCATTCCATCCTGCTCTGCGCACAGCCATTCCAGCTTTAAGATATTTGATAGCAACGCCTAACGAGAAACCTTTGTGCCCATCACCATTTTTCATAATACGTAATGCACGTGCATTTAGTAATGAGAGGTATTCTTTCATTGTCTCAACCTGTGCCGTAAGCATACCTATTGTTGTAAGATATATATTGTTTGACATTTCGCTATTTAAGAAGCGCGTATATGCACGCACCTTATTATCCAAATCGAAATATTCAATAGTCATTCTTTCAAGTATTGTTTCTGATGGACTATAAGCTTTTTCAAAAACATCGGCAGGAGACCATGATTGATAACCATCAGGATACTCAACAAGGTAGCCAGCCTTGTCTGTTTCACACTCAGAAGGTCTTACTCCTTCCTTCAAGAGCTTGCGCTCGTAGGCTTCACCCATTGTCATAGGCTTTGCCTTTACTTTCTTAGTACCTGTGTACTGTTTCATTTCTTTGTTCATAGTTGTATTTTTTATTAATTATTTAATTTCACATTCTTTTCTTCCTCCTCGATAGCCTCGATTTGGTCTTTCAGTACCTTCAAGTACTTGTCCATCACCATATCAATACCGCTTAACGTTACAGTCTTCTGCGGACCGTACTCTTCAAGCAGCTCTTGTGGAGTCTTACCTTTCAAGAGATTCTCGATAATCTCATACCGCTCACTCACTTCCTTGTATTCTACCTTTACTATGTCAAGGATAGAATCATAAGATTCATACATCTTTGCCATTTCGTAAGGGTAAAGAACAGAAAACTTGTCGCCAGACTCTTTCATTATAAAACAGTCAACTTCTACCATCACAAAGAAAGGTACTAAGCTCCGTTTCGGCATTAAAAAACTAAGAGCTTTTGAATCCCAAACAGTACATTCATCACCGATAAATGTTTCCACCTCTTCCTTATTCTCGCCTGTCCATTGAACAGCTTCAACGAAATCAGACTTTCTTTTATACTTTTTAATCATAGATGTATTTATTTTATTAATTCGAACTCATAGACAAATACGTAGGGGTTGGAGGCCCATGTACCTTTGCCGGAGATTTTATCTATTAGAGCTGCGTAGGCTTCTCGTGGGGTGCAAAAGAGAGGTTTAAGAACATTCTTGGCATAATAAGAATAACCTTCAAATTCAGGCTCTTCTTCGCCAGAATAGAAGTACTGCTCACGAATACCTTCTGCTATACAATCCTCGTCGCTGATTTCCTGCAAGCGTTCAGCACGTATGTCAGTGATGCGGATACGATGCAGCATTTTGTCTGCCCGAACAAACATCTTATTAGTGTAACCTTTAGAGTTGAGAAGTTCTTGCTTTAATTCCAAGTTTACATCTACCCTTAATATCTCGGCGTGAATATCCTTATAGGATTGTGCTACGGCAACTTCCTCGCCTATGCAGTAACGTGAATGGGCTATTTCATCAATTCCTCGAAAGAGGGTTGCCCTTCCGATATTTTTTGGTTCGACGCAAATACCACAATCAATAATGGTGGCATTGCCAGTGTAGGCAATACGCCTTGTCTGCGTCTTGCGACCTTCAAGTACGGCTCGGGTTAGTCCGTACTTGTCGTTGAACATAATCTTCTTCATCTTTTTATATCTTTAGATTTGCGTCCAAGCCCAGTGCCCAAATGATATGCTGAAGCTCATGGACGTACTTGATAACCCTTACCTTTACAAATAAGAAACGCAAACTACCCAAGCCTACTTGGTAGCCTTTACCGTCACCCAAAGGCTTTAATCCTAATCTGTTTTTTGCATAGACAACAGTGTCTTCCCGCATATTAAACCCGTTTTTTTCGAGAATTTCGGGAGTTAAGGGAATTGTGGATATATTTTTGCACCAATCATACCATGAGATTTGTTTGCACTTAGAGTCGATAGGAATTAACCTGACAGATACAAACCTGTCATCGAATAACATACTTTCAGTCTCTATTGCCGTAACTCTACAAACAGTGCCTTTTGGTATCTTACAACCAGTTTTGCTTACTATTACAATGTCGCCTATTCTTAGGTCTTCTGCTTTAATCATTTGTCACCTCCTTTCGGTAATAAATCTTCGACGTAGCACCATTTGATTATTTCATAAACATCTGCATATTTCTTCCAAGGAATAACATTGCAATACACATCTACAACATAAGTACCCTCTATTATATTACAAATGCGTTTAACGATAATTGGTTTTCTGTATTCGGGTTCTTCTTTGGCATCATGCCAAATAGTCTCCTTGAACCATTCGATACCACGTATGAAACCTGCTGACATACATATATTTGCCTTTGGGCTGAGCACATCAGCAAAAACTACGTCAGTTGCTGCTTTTATTTTCTCTTCGTTTATCATATTATTTTTTTTCTGATATTGTTTAACGAATGTCTTTTCCGTAACCCACTCGCTGTATCGTGTGCGATAGTAAGTCTTTGGTTTGCCTGATACCAAGCCGTTCTTGTCGCGAGGGGTGTTGACGCTCTTGTATATCTTCGGAACGATGTTGGTAGACTGGTATGCCGTGACATATTCGTCCTCGAAAGCTATGTGTGCGGTCTCACGGAATTTGACGTTCTTTAGGGAGAAGGGGTAGTTCATTCGCTGCCTCCTTCCGTGTAGGGGGCGGTTGTGCCAAGGAGGTGTTCGTTACCTTCGTAGGGGATGCAATAACGATAACCGCAATCTATACAAGCATAAGGATAGCCATCATTCTCTTTGTAATGTGAGAAATAGTTAGCGTACCATTCCTCTTCGTTATTATCCCTAACCAGCACCTTGTCAAACGGCATGAACGGACATTCGGGCTTTACAGGCTCTACTTGCAGCGTCTCGGGGTTGTACTTGCCGTTGTAATGCTTTTCCGCGTTAGCGATAAACGTCGCTCTTTCTTCGTCACTTGCCTTTACAAAGCAATCCGTGTCGCAGACCTCCTCCTCGCCATACGATGCGTCAGCTACATAAAAATTGATTGTTGTGTTAAATTCGGTGTAATCGTCATTCACCCAACCTTCAAAGATAGCGCATATTTTGCCCGCTTTGCTATACACCACGTCCCCTCGCTTGAAGAACTTGCTCCAGTCGCGCATTTCTGAGGAAGGGAAGAGGAGACATTCTGCAGAAGGATATTTTTCATAAAGTCTACCATCAGAAGTAAAATTACCTTTGCGGTCAATGCCGGTAGCTATCCATATTGGATATGCAGAATTACTGTACATTTTCCAAAGTTCGATCTCGCCATATATCGGTGAGTACAGCTTCATCCCCTTCGGGCAGTCTTTCAATATCTCTGCTATGTTAATCTTGTTTTCCATTGTTGTAATTTTTATTGTAACACATTTCCGGAAATTCTATTTTCCCGTTGGTATTTCTTCGTCAGTTCCATGCGTGACCGAATCTAATTGTCTGCAAATCTGCTTGTACATCAGCTTGCACCATTCGTCGGCAGGGGTGCCGTTTAGGCTGTCAGCATACTCCTTGATGGTAGTCAAAGCTACATATGCGCCAACGTAAGCACTATTCATGTCGCTCTCTCGTGATTCTTCTTCTGTCACTCCACCAAGAAGGATGATGAGCCATGTCTTGATTTTCTTCTTCATAGTTGTATGTTTCGTAGGATGAAAGGTTGTGAGGATTGAGTCCTTAGAAGGTGGACTTTAACTAACTTGTGTACAGCACGTGGCTGCGCCTTGTTAAAATCATTAACTATACGACGTTCAAGTTCTGTGTGCCATACAGGTTTGTCGGTGCCAGGAAGAGTGATTTCGGCACGGACACTTTTGACCGTTGTCAAAAGTGAGGATAGCTGGGCGCTGCTCACGAGGTACAAATGGATTGTGTTTCATTTCGCACTCCTTTCTGATATAGATTGTATCGTTTTGTTATTTTTTACTTTGATGTTTATAGGAGTATCTTCTTTGAAGTATTCCCATGATGTATACTCTTCCTTCATTACTCTGTTGTTTTTATCGTTTCTTTACATTCTCATACAGCTCCACGATTTCCTCGTCTGTCAGCTCACCTTCCTTGTCCAGTCCATACAGAAAGAATTTCTCCTTTGATATGGACGTCACACCTGCCTGTGCTGCAAACACCGATATGCCTCTTAGTGTGCCCGTCTTGCGGAATATGTCCACTATCTTGCGTACGTAGGCTATGAAGTTTTGTGTCTGCTTGTCGTAGACAATTCTGCAATCTTTCGTCGGCTCATCTTTGTCTGACGGTTCTTCTGCACTGCTGTCAAACAGTTCCTCTATAGCGCCGATATTCAACCCAGCCTTGCGCAATTGGTTGCCGTACGCCTTTAAGCTGCCGCACAGTTGCTTCACTACCTCCACCGTATAGCGTGCGCCCTTCAGTTTCTCATACTCCTCATTGAGATTGTCGTACTGCTTTTTCAGGTGCTTGTATTCGCCCTCAATGGCGCTTTGCTTGTTCTTCGCCTCCATACGCTCAAGCATATTGCGATAGAGCACGTCCTTCTGCTCTACGAGCATGTTCAGACGCTCATTCTCCTTTTTTAGCTCATCACGCTCTGCCACAACCTTGTCGTAGTTGCGCAGTATTATACGTGCCTGGTCCACTGGCGATAAGTCTTTGTTCATTGTTGCCATAATTGTAATAGTTTTATTGCTTATTGTTATTCGATTCTACCATGCAATTCAGCTGCTCCACCTGCTGCTGCAACTTAAACATCTCCTTGCTCGCATGGTCTCTCTCCATTCTTGCCTCTGCTACAAGTACCGAACCTACAACCACGCTCGCTATCAGCACCACTGCTACGCATACCCACGGCAGTCTGTGTGCAAATGTGTTCACGTCCTTACAGGCTCCCTTGGCAAAAGCCCAACCATACTTCAATGTGTACATGCCAGCCTCCTTCGTACTGACATTATCCACAAAGTCTATTCTTACTGTCTTCATTCCTCTTTATGTTTTAGTTAGTTATTTTCTTAGCGATTTCCCTCTGAATGTCACGCATTTAGTGATAGCTTTTAGCCTGTCAATCGTGCGCTCGCCATATTTCTCCTCCAAATGAGGAATATCCAGATTTGTTGTCAATATCAGCAGCTTGCCCTTCATTTCTGCCAGGTCACACAGTTCCATGAATGGAATCCGCTTGTTGCCATAGTTGTTCGCTACATTCTCAGTTCCCACATCATCTATATATATAATGTGTTTGCTCAGTATAGTGTCCGGCTGTGTCACCAAGTCTTGGGCTCTGTATATACTGACTATCTTTCTGCATGCCGTATTGATAAGTATCGGCATTATACGCATGGCAATCAACGATTTTCCAAGACCGCACCCGCCATTGATAAGCAATCCTCTTCCCTTGTTGTCCTTTAACCATTCCACGATAGGCCTGTAGTTCTCCTCGTTCCACACACCTTTACCCGTGAAGTAGTCCAACCCAGCTCTTAGTCTTGCCTCGGCATTGGGTACCATTATTCTCACCCTTTCGGGTTCGGCAGGATAGCCTGTATCTCTCAAACTCTCCGCCACTTGTTTAAAGTCTATTACCATGTATCTTTTGTATAGTCCATTTGTTCCGAGTGAAGAACTGTTCCATCTGTGTGCATACGCTGCTCAGAGCTGCTCTTGCCGTAATTGTTCTTACTCCACCTTACCAATCTCTTTGCTATCTCAAACGTCTTTTCCTTCTCAAAGCGCATCTTCCTACCTCCTTCTTTTACCTCTGTCCAATAGTCGTAAAACTCTGCAAGCATCGGTCTTGGGTATGTTTCATTGAATGGTTTGAGTTGCATTCCAAACGCCAACTTTCTGTCTTTAAGTTCTTGTTCGGGTGTCCGTTTGGTGTCCGTTTGGTGTCCGTTGTCACCGTCTAACGTATTGGGTTTCAAAGCTATAAGTGTCCGTTTGGTGTCCGTTTGGTGTCCGTTTGAATACAATACCTTTAGGTTATACAACTCTGTGAGATACCTACTCGTTGTCGGTCTTGTCAGTCCAAAGCGCTCGCCCAATTCCTTCATTGACACGTCACATACACCAGCCTTTCCGCATTTTCTCTTGATGTAGATATACATTCCTATCTTCACCAAATCGAGGTCAAGTATCTCATCGGGAATTGTCATGCTTACAGTTTCTTCAAGTTATACCCCGTCACCGTATTATACCACTTGCCTCTCCAATCCCTCGCGTCAATGCTTATGTCGCATCCTACAGCGTCGCCATTGCCCAGTTGGTTCACAACGTCCACTTGCGCTCCTCTAAACGTCACCACTATATTCTTCGGATATTGCAAGCTCGTCACATGCTCTATCACAACGTCACGTTCTCTCCACTCTCTGCCCGACTGGCTTATACCGCTTTTCTCAGACAAAATATTTATTATCGGCCCTTCAATATGTATCATATCAATTCCTAATTTATTAATTCCACATGCGCCTTGGCGCACAATTCAAAACTCAAAATTCCCTACACCCATCCGGCACCACCGCTCGCCAGCTCTGCCTTTGCGCTTCTCATTCCCCTCTCGTCGTCCTTGTCTGGTATTATCACCTCGCTCATCGACGCATAATCCAGGAAATTTCTTATCACGCTCGACATTTCCGCCGTAGTCAGATAGCACAACTTTTTCGGCTTCTTATTGTCTTCCGCCAAAAAGATATGTGGGCATACGTCCTGCTGTATCGTTCTCAGCACACTATAGAATGTCTCGCCCTGCTTATATCCGTAGTAGCTTATGATGAAGTTCAGATAAGCCATCTGCTTGTTCGTAGCCACCTCTCTGTGCTTCACTATGTCTATCGCATAACCACAGTCGCGGGCCTTGTCTATCTCTCTCATAGCAGCCATGTACTGCCTTGGGTCGTTCAGTCTCTCAAAAGTCGCCATACCCCCTTACCCCCTTTCAAATTAATACCACATGACGCCATCATAAAAACATCGCCATTTTTCAATATAACTCCTTAGCAATTCTCTTCTGGCTTCATTTACACATTTCAACTTCCACTTTGTGCAGCGTCCTTTTACTACAAATTCGTCATAAGGAATCAACAATAATCCGCTTGACGTTTGTCGTATATGACGCTCAACGTGCTTCGCTGCCTTCTTTATTTTCCTCGGTACTCTCATTGCTAAAATTTCTTTTAGTCCACTCCATTATTTCCTCGAAACTTTGTCCTCCGCTCTGAAGTTCCTTGATAAATTTTCGTAGCATATCTATTGCGTCGAAACGCGTTCGTGTCACCCAAGCCTTTTCCTGTTCTTGGGTTGCGTAGTTAACAATTATTGTCAGCAACCCAAGCACATGTTTATCACCACTATTACGCACAAGTTCGTTATAGTCCTTTACGGATATTGTTACCATTGGTTCCATAATTCCTGTTTTTAATTTTTTTTGATAGTATTTAATCTCCAAGACAGACAAGCACAGCAAACTGGAGTTTTGTCAGGGCTTTCACCTGTAGTTTCACGTCATTTTGCGGACGTTCCTTGTCTTGCTTTATTAGGCAAGGCTAATAAAGCAAGGCTTGAAACCTTTGCTGAATTGTCTATGCGGTAATTGATATTTTACGGCTACAGCAAATGCCAACCAGTCTAAAACGGCTCAACTTCATACTGTACTTGCTGTCAGGGAGAGTGCTTATTACTTGGTCATCATGATCTGCGGCACATTTCCGTAAACCGGGAGCTTGCCATCCCACTTCTCAATCCACATCTTTTTGAGGATTGCAGGAGTGAGACTTGCAGACTTGAGTTCGTTGGCCTCGCGCTCAGCACGTGCCTGCACGAGCATCTTCTCGGCTTCTGCCTTCTTGACGGCAACCTCGTTGAGTGCTCGCTGCGCCTCCTGAATGGCCTTGTTCTTCTGGTTGACTGCCTGCACGATAGAGTTTGGGTATTTGAGACCAGAGGTGAGTTGTTCGAGATGGAAGTGCTCATTGGCAAGTGCTTCGCTTAGTTGTGCCTCTATAGCACGTTCAACAGTATCGCGATTGCTGACAATCTGGTCGGTGGTGTACTTGTTAAGCTGTATACGGAAGGCATCCTTGACGTAGTTGTACAGCGTACCATTGACAATACTGCCGAGTTCTTTGCGGTACTTTTTGAATACCTTGGGGGCGTTGCCGTCAATCATCTTGAGAGAGACTGTAGGGTCTACTGTGAACGCAGAACCGTCCTTTGCATTAACGGTGAAAGCGGGGTAGTCGATGGTCTGGACGAACGTGGGGTACTCGTAGACCTCCTCGGTGAAGGGGTTGTACCACACACGGCCAGTGACGAGACTAACGTCGTCAACACCCTTGTCTGTACCATAAAGGTTAACGAGGATACCCTCGGAGCCTGCGTCGATGCGCTCGCTGCAAGAGGTTAGAGACACGGCTGCTGCGAGCAGCGAAAACATACAGATTGATTTAATTTTACTCATTGTTTTTATTATTTTTAAAAGTGAGACAATTCGTTGCTAAGGACAAGAGCGTCCAAAATAAAAGGATTGCTACGCTAATCAGATTTGTTGCTGTGTCAGCTTTACTTACACCTCTCAGCGCAATGCTGACAACAATGAGTGTTGTAACAACCCACACCACAAAAGCGGTTACTTTCCATTTAGATATTTTCATTTTGTTCTATTTTCTTACATTAATACAATTTCAAGTTCCTTCTTCGCCACCCATGTCGGCACTCCAGTCTGTCCTGCCACCGTCAGCTCAGCGTGTTTCTTGTCCAGATGTCTCTCGCTTGCGTGTATCAGCGTTATCGTTCTCGCTGTCTTGTCCGCCTCACACATCTTCAAGTACTCCACACAATGTTTCAAGCTCATGTGACTCAGCCTTATTCTGTCCGCTTGTGATGCTACCGTACGTCCTCCTCTCACAGCCTCATCAAGTATATCATCCTGGTAGTTAGCCTCAATGAGATAATGCGACACTCCCTTCACTACTTGATGCAGATTCCAACAGTCCGTAGCAAAAAAGAGCGTCTTCATTTCCGGATGATGCACAAGATAAGCGAAGCATTCCACGTCATGCTCAACTTTCAGAGGCGTTACTCTAAAGTCTCCCACTTGATATGTCTTGCCATGCTCCACCGCCGTAACACCAAACTTATTGTTCTCCTTTACAGCAGCTGTCGAGTATACGTCTATCCCGGCACTTGTAAACTCGCGCACATACTTACAATGGTCTCCATGTTCATGACTTACTATCATGCCACGTGCACGACTTCTTTTAAGCCTTCCTACGTCTTGATATTCTCTCAAATGACAGCCAGCCTCAATCAGAAGCTGGTCGCCATTCTCTGCTTCGAGCAGATAGCCATTGCCCTTACTCGAACTGCCTACAATGCGTAGTTCCATTACTTAAACGGATTATCGTCCTCTGCAGCCGTGGCAGCTTCCGCGCTTGCAGCGCCATCATTCACCACTTCTCCCGTCTGTGCGTCCACGTTGATCACCTCCTTTGCTTCCGCAAATTCATTGTCTCTCGTAAACTCCGAGGGTATCGCCTCATCCATAGACTCAATTTTCTGACTACTCTTGTCGTCAACGGACAATTCTCCCCATTTCGAAAGCAGTCTACGCAGTACGGTCTTTAACGCCATGCTTTCAAAATTCTGAAACCATCCAACTCCATCATTGAAAATCAATGCGGACTGTTTCAGGGCAATCTCTTTTAAACCATTTGCATCTATATTACTGTATTTTACTGTTGGGGCGAATGCCTTTGCATAGGCGCATATTTCGTCTATTGTCATGTAAAGAATTTTGGCAAATCCATCCTTCTTTCTCATATAAGCGAAATAGCCGATAGGCGTGTTACTTTTTTTGTTTTCAGTATACAACTGCAGTTCTCCAGTTATTTTATTAAAGCTGCCGTATTCACCTTCATATACGACGTCCATGTTAAGGGTTTCATATTTGCCTGTACGTAAAGCAAGGTTGACATAGCCCTTCACGCCAATTACAAGTGAAGGCTTTAACTTACCCTTACTTTTGAAGGGTAGAATATAACACTGCCCTAATTGTTTGTTTAGCGGGAGTCGCAACGATGCAGCCTTGATTGCTTCTGCCATAAGTTCATTCGGATCACATTGCAACAGGGTTTCATCACTTGTTACAAGCTCCATGATTGAGGTCGCAAACGCACCTGCATTCTCTTTCAATGCGTTTTGCATTAGCTGCTGATAGTAATTGTTTTCTGCAACCTTCTTGAATGCAGCTACCGCCACATTCTTGTTTGATTTTTGTGGCTGTTTAGCCACCGCTGTTGTTGTCTGTGTCATTTTTCTATATATTTTATCAGTTCTTCTTTACTTTTAAACACGTGCTCCTCCTTTACGGGAGGAAACACGCAAAACCTATATTGCACGAATGGCTTTGATGTACCAAGCACTTGCACGTCCACTCCTGTTATCTTGCAGCATTGTGCTCGGTAATCATCCAGAAACCACACCGCGTCACCGATATTGTGCTTAGTCTTTATATCCATAGCGCTCTATCGTTAGCTCCTTGTCTTCTGTCACCATCAGCCTTATCTGCTGTCCTCCGTCATACAACGGATCCAGCACCGCCTCGGCATTGTCTATCATGCAAGGCACGTTCACTTGATAGTATTCCTTCAACGCTCGCGCAATGTCCAGTCCGGCATTCATCTTGGCAGCTGTGTTCGAGTCAGAATAGGGCACACCGTCCACCGAGCACTCACACCAAGGCTTGTCTGTTCCGTCCAACTGTCGTCTGAACATCGACCACTTTACCAGTCTAAAGTGTTTGTTTACGATGTTCTCCATAGCCTCGCAGGCCATCTTCTGATAGTCGCTCACAGCTGCTATCTTGTCGTCAAGCTCGTCAAGCTGCTCTTGCCATACCTTTCGGTCGTTCTTCACAGCCTTTATCTGCTCGTTCACCTTATCCCATTGTGTCCTTACCGAGAGCCGCGCGTGTAGCGCATCCAACTCCGCCTCCTGGTCTTTTATCTTCTTTTCCAAGTCGGCCTTAAGCTTCTTGTCCTCTTCGCTCATGCCCTCGTCAGTCGGCTTCTCCTGCTCGGCCTCTACCTTCTCTATACGGTCGCACACCTGCTTGTATTCGGGCTTCTCCGCAAGCAGTGTCTCTACACTCACCTTCTCATTCCCCTTCTTTACCTGTTCCTCCAGTGCCTTTTGGGCTTCCTTCAGTACTGCCTCGGCCTTGTCGAGCTGTGTCTGTGTAGTTTTCTGCTCCAGCTTGAAGCTTTCAATCTCCTTTTCACACGCCTTTACATCTTCTTTTATTTTTGTAGCGTCATTTCTCAGTTTCTTAAGGTCCTCAGCTTGGTTGTTGAGGAAAGCCTTTTCCGATTCCTCTTTTATCTTCTGCACCTGGTCCTCAGGCAAAGGCTGCTTGCAGGTAGGACAGAAGGCATCATCCTCGTTCCATTCCCACGTTCTTGCCTTTATAATATTCCACTTTGCTGCTCCGTCTGCCATCTCTGCGTTAAGTTCGCTGATACGGGTGTTGCATCTATTTATAGACTCGTCAAACGACTTTACCTTTTTCTGCAAGTCCTCAACTGTTTGCTCTGCTTCCGTCACGGCCTTGTCGCATGCTGTCTTTGCCTCAGCGTTAGCCTTTATTATCTCGCCCAACATGCGCTGTGCCGACTCTTCCATCATGCGCTTGCGCTTGTGGTCAAGGTTCAGAGTGTTTATATTCTGGCACCTGCGTACAAAGTCTGCACCGCCGTTGTTAATGGTGTTCAGACTATTGCGCATCTTGTCTATTTCCAGCCCTTTATCGTTAATCTGCTTCTCTATCGCGTCCCAGTCTTCCGCTTTTGGCACCACCTTGTTCAACGATTCAAGCCTTACGGGCACATCGTCAAGCTTGTCCTGTATTTCCTTGCGATTGTACTTCAGATGCTTCAGCTCCTTGTCAATGTCTTCCTTCTCAAGCAGCTCTTTCACAGCGTCAAAGCGTGCGTCACCACCCGTCACATCCTCAACACTCGGAACGCCGTACATTTCGTTCAGCCTCCTGCGCTGCTCGCTCCATTCCATTCCTACAAAAGCATAAGGCGATGAACAGAGTCTGAACACCTTTTCCGGACAAATCTCGTCAACAACCTTCTTAAAATCTCCAGCTGTCACTACCTCTCCGTCCACCTTGTATGTGTAGTTGTTAGTCACGCTACCATCTTTCTTTCGTGTCTCGGTAAGTATTCGGGTTAGAAAATGGTTCCCTGTCCACAAGGGTATGCCTTCAAGAAAGTCCGAGTCGTCACGCGTGCACAACCTAATCTCAACCGAGTGTTCCACATCTTCAATCTCGTTGCCGTGCTCGTCCTTGGTCTTTATACCAAACTTGGTGTCACCAGCTTGGTTGGTTCCAAACAACACCCAACTTATAGCGTCTGCTATCGTCGATTTGCCTATGCCGTTACAGCCTTTCACAACATTGATGCAGTTACCAAACTCGTAGTCGGCTTTTTCTACACCCTTGAAGTATCTCAGGTGCAACTCGTCAATACGTATATCTTTCATATTATCACAATTTAGAATCCTCCAAATATATTGTCACACCGTTCAGAGTCTTGAAGTAGTTTATGTCGCCATCTTTCAACAGCTCCTTCATTACCGCTCTCAAATCCTCCTGTACGGCTGTCTTCAATTCTGCAAAGCTCACACCCATCGGTCTCTTTGTATCGTCGGGCATCATCTTCTGCAGCTTCTGTAAAACATATTCCTTGTTCATGTTATATTTTGTTTTATAGTTTCGTAGTAAAATATTGTTCTATTCTCACGAACCGAACAATAAGAGAGTTTTGTTTATTGAAATTTAAATCATCAGAAATATGAGAATGAAATTATCGTGGGGGCAGAGGGAATCGAACCCTCACATCGGAACCACTTCTTTATAACTCTACGCTACCCAAGCCGTAGTCACGCCCCCTTAAAACTGTCCTATGCTCACGCACCAGACAGGCAAAAAGTCTTGTAATACACGTTATAGCCACTGCTATCATCTAACATTAATAACATTTTACATACCAATATGAGTTTATCAATTCATTCCTATATATAAGGCATTACACTTTATGCCATTCGTCATAATGCTTCTCCTCCTTTAGTCGTTTTATTTCTTTTTCGTAGTACTCAATGAGTTGCTCCAGCTCCCAGTTCGACCATTTCTTTGTTTGGTTATGCTTCACCCTCAACAACTCGTATCTCTGGGTTCCGAGTTTCTTTTCAAAGAATCTACTCAACTCCAACAGATGTGAACTGTTCATTCTGTTATCGTAAGCACACTCCATGACCATATTGTCTGGGTCAAACCTTGTGTTCATATGGGCACGTCCCCAAAGGTGTGAGCAGTCGCCCTTTGCAAATGGGAGATAGCGTCCACACGTCGGACAACGGAAATACCCATCCTTGTTTACATCACGCAATCGGATATACAAGCTCATTGTTTTGTCAAGCTTTGTTATAAGCGATTTTGTGCTTCTCCATTTTCCCGTCCTTGCAGTTTTCCCCCAAGTGTCGGACTTGTTTTTATCTTTCTTTTTCTTCCAAAACATATCCTTAGTATATCTCCTCCTTTCTACCCATGTCGGCAGAACGTTGTTTAATCTTCAAGTTTAGGCAGTGTATCCGCCTCATGCGCCACTCAAACAGCCTCAGCGAGCCCCTGTCTCTCTCGAGCAGCTTGTATATCTCGTCAACCCTATCTTGATAGGTGCGTGTCGTAAAAAGTTGCAGCATAGCATTGGTTTTTAAAGATTTAAAAAAAACTGTCTATCCTCCCGAACCAACAGCCCGAATAGTCTAACGACACAGACTCCTCCGTGCCACATCTAAACAAACTGCTTTAATATCTGATTGTCAGCTTTCTCTATTCTTCAAACATCGGCAATCTCACCTTCCTTCCCCCTAAGGAGTCCAAGGCCATCTTGCGTATGTTCTGTGCCACGCTCGAGTGTGAACGGTAAGCAAGCGCATTGTACACAGCTGTTCTTTTATATCCAAACCGATTCATCAGTACGGAAATTTGTTCCTTTGGAACAATTATTTTCGTTTTATTTATCAACTTTGCCATATTATCTGTATATTTGCACAATAAATAAGTTTATGTAACGGTTGTAAACCGTTTTACCGATGCAAATGTACAACTATATGGGCAACTGCCCAAATATTTGGACATAATACTACTTTTTATTTATATATTTTTACATACGATTACATTAATAAACATTTTACAGCTA